>Ga0163152_10000503_pt1 | contig 68097 bp, 45 predicted proteins | sample OliLakLV19MP8IB2_FD_148635 | JGI IMG/M metagenome (GOLD analysis project Ga0163152, IMG submission 148635) | Freshwater microbial mat bacterial communities from Lake Vanda, McMurdo Dry Valleys, Antarctica - Oligotrophic Lake LV.19.MP8.IB-2 | ecosystem: Environmental > Aquatic > Freshwater >... | reverse complement strand
GTCCCACTTCACGCCCTTCTGGCTTAGGACCTGAAGATCTGTCCAGTTCACTCCGGCTTTTGAGAGCGTGTTGATATCGGACCAGTTGACTCCTGCTTTCGACAGCGCTCCGATATCCGTCCAGTTCACGCCGCCCGCAGAGACTGCTTTGATTCCGTCCCAGTTCACATTCGTACGGCTCAGCACGTTTAAGTCATTCCAGTTCACTCCCGCGGTCGTCATGCGGTCAAGATCTTCCCAGTTCACGCCTTTCAATGAAAGAGTCTGCAGATCAGACCAATTAATACCCACCGTCGTGAGGGAGCGCAGATCGGTCCAATTGACTCCCGCTTTTGAGAGAGCTCCGATATCCGTCCAATTGACGCCGCCTTCAGACATGGCCTTGATACCATTCCAGTTCAAATTTGTCCGGCTGAGTGAGTTCAGATCATTCCAATTCACGCCTACGCTCGTCATCCGGTCGAGATCTTCCCAGTTCACTCCCTTTAACGAGAGAGCCTGCAGATCCGACCAGTTCACGCCCGCCTTTGAAAGACTATTGATATCCGCCCAGTTGACACCCTGCCTCGAAAGCACGCCGACATCCGTCCAATTCACGCCGCCCGAACTGAGTGCTTTGATACCGTCCCAGTTGACGCTTGCTTTGCTGAGGACATTGAGATCGTTCCAGTTGACACCCGCGGTTGTCATACGGTCGAGATCGTCCCAGTTCACTCCCTTTAACGAGAGTGCCTGAAGATCGGACCAGTTGACGCCGGCCTTGGAGAGAGCATTGATGTCGGTCCAATTGACGCCGGCCCTCGAAAGGACACCAATATCAGACCAATTGATACCGCCCGCCGATACGGCCTTGATACCGTCCCAGTTTACATTCGTCTTGCTAAGGACGTTAAGGTCGTTCCAGTTCACACCCGCTGTCGTCATGCGATCGAGATCTTCCCAGTTCACGCCTTTCAATGAAAGCGTCTGCAGATCCGACCAGTTGATTCCGGTTTTCGTAAGGACATTGAGATCGCTCCAGTTGACTCCGGCTTTCGAAAGAACTCCGATGTCGCTCCAGTTGACGCCGCCTGTACTCATCGCCTTGATTCCGTCCCAGTTAACGTTGGTGCGGCTAAGGGTATTGAGGTCCGTCCAGTTCACGCCCGCGTTCGTCATGCGGTCAAAGTCTTCCCAGTTCACGCCTTTAGTTGAAAGGACCTGAAGATCCGACCAGTTAACACCGGCCTTCGAAAGAGAATTGATGTCGGACCAGTTCACGCCCTGTTTAGAAAGCACGCCGATATCGGACCAGTTCACACCGCCGTCAGAAAGGGCCTTGATACCCGACCAGTTGACGCTGGAACGGGAAAGCACGTCGAGGTCATTCCAGTTCACGCCCGCGTTCGTCATGCGGTCAAGGTCTTCCCAGTTGAGCCCTTTAGCGGAGAGGACCTGAAGATCGGACCAGTTGATGCCTGCCTTGGAAAGGGAATTAATGTCGGTCCAGTTCACTCCCTGCTTTGAAAGCACTCCAATGTCCGCCCAGTTGACGCCGCCGATCGAAAGAGATTTTATACCGTCCCAGTTCATGTTGGTTCTTGAAAGAGCGTTGAGGTCGTTCCAGTTGATTCCGACGCTTGTCATCCGGTCGAGATCATCCCAGTTCACACCCTTCTGCGAGAGCACCTGCAGGTCGGCCCAGTTCACACCGGCGCGGGAAAGTGAATTGACATCCGCCCAGTTGACGCCCTGTTTCGAAAGGACTCCGATATCCGCCCAGTTGACGCCGCCAACGGAGAGAGACTTAATACCGTCCCAGTTCATGTTGGTTCTGGAAAGGACGTTCAGGTCGTTCCAATTCACACCCGCTGTAGTCATGCGGTCGAGATCTTCCCAGTTCACGCCTCTTGTCGAGAGAACCTGCAGATCCAGCCAGTTCACGCCAGCCTTGGAAAGCGCATTGATATCGCCCCAGTTCACGCCGGCCTTCGAGAGGACTCCGATATCCGTCCAGTTGACGCCGCCGGCGGAAAGCGATTTGATGCCGTCCCAATTCATGTTGGTTTTCGAGAGAACATTAAGATCATTCCAGTTCACGCCGGCCGTCGTCATGCGGTCTAGATCTTCCCAGTTGACTCCCTTCAATGAAAGAGCCTGAAGATCGGACCAGTTGATGCCTGCTTTAGAAAGCGCGTTGATATCGGACCAGTTGACGCCCTGACGTGAGAGTACGCCGATGTCAGACCAGTTAACGCCGCCCTCCGACATCACTTTCATGCCGGACCAGTTGACGCTGGCACGAGTGAGCACATTCAGATCGTTCCAATTCACACCTACGCTCGTCATGCGGTCGAGATCGTCCCAGTTCACACCCTTCTGGCTGAGGACCTGCAGATCTGTCCAGTTGACGCCCGCTCTTGAAAGCGTATTGATATCGGTCCAATTAACGCCTGCTTTGGAAAGCGCTCCAATGTCCGTCCAGTTGACTCCTCCTGCGGACAACGCTTTAATTCCGTCCCAGTTAACGCTTGCGCGGGAGAGAACATCGAGATCATCCCAGTTCACGCCAGCGGTCGTCATGCGGTCGAGATCTTCCCAGTTCACACCTTTCAGAGTAAGAACTTGGAGATCGGACCAGTTGATGCCCGATTTTGTCAGCGACGTCATATCTGCCCAGTTGACGCCGGCCTTCGAAAGTACGCCTATATCCGTCCAGTTCACCCCGCCTGCACTCATGGATTTGATTCCGTCCCAGTTTACGCTTGTCTTCGAAAGAACATTCAGGTCGTTCCAGTTAACGCCCGCGTTCGTCAGCCGGTCGAGATCTTCCCAGTTCACGCCCTTCTGGCTCAGAACCTGGAGGTCGCCCCAGTTCACGCCGGCGCGCGAAAGCGAGTTGATGTCCGCCCAATTGACGCCGGCCTTGGAGAAAACGCCCATATCACTCCAGTTCACGCCGCCTTCAGACATTGATTTAATGCCCGCCCAGTTAACATTTGTTTTACTGAGCGCGTTCAGATCGTTCCAGTTCACACCCGCAGTGGTCATGCGGTCAAGATCATCCCAGTTCACGCCTTTCATGGAAAGCGCCTGCAGATCGGACCAGTTGACCCCGGCTTTAGAAAGCGCGTTGATATCGTTCCAGTTCACACCCTGTTTTGAAAGAACCCCGATATCAGTCCAGTTGACCCCGCCGTCCGACATCGATTTAATGCCAGCCCAGTTTACATTCGTGCGGCTGAGAGCATTGAGATCGTTCCAGTTCACTCCGACACTCGTGAGTAAATCAAGATCGGACCAGTTGACGCCTTTTTTCGAGAGGACTTCGAGGTCGCCCCAGTTCACACCCGCACGTGACATCGAATTAATATCGCTCCAGTTGACGCCCGCTTTTGAAAGTGCGCCGATATCTCCCCAGTTCACGCCGCCTTCAGATAATGCTTTGATGCCTGACCAGTTCAAACTTGCCTGGCTGAGAACATCGAGATCGTCCCAGTTGACGCCGGCGTTGGTCATGCGGTCTAAATCTTCCCAGTTCACGCCCTTCAATGAAAGCGTCTGCAGATCAGACCAGTTGATGCCTGATTTCGAAAGTACATTGATATCGTTCCAGTTTACGCCCTGGCGCGAAAGCACGCCGACATCCGTCCAATTGACACCGCCCGCGCTCATCGCCCGGATCCCGTCCCAGTTCACGCTCGCTTTACTGAGGACGTTGAGGTCGTTCCAGTTCACGCCCGCCGTCGTAAGCCGGTCGAGGTCTTCCCAGTTGACGCCCTTCAAGGTAAGGACCTGGAGATCAGACCAGTTGATTCCGGCTTTCGTGAGCGACGTCATATCGGACCAGTTCACGCCGGCTTTCGAGAGAACGCCGACATCCGACCAGTTTACTCCGCCTGCACTTAAAGCCTTGATGCCATCCCAGTTCACGTTCGTCTTCGAAAGTACATTTAAATCGTTCCAGTTCACGCCCACGCTCGTCATGCGGTCGAGGTCATCCCAATTGACTCCTTTGAGGGAAAGAACCTGCAGATCGCTCCAGTTCACGCCGGCCGTAGAAAGTCTGTTGATATCCGTCCAGTTGACGCCGGCTCTGGAAAGCAGCCCGACATCAGACCAGTTGACGCCACCTGCGCTCATCGCCTTGATGCCGTCCCAGTTCACGTTCGTCTTCGAGAGTACATTTAAATCGTTCCAGTTCACGCCCGCCGTCGTCATGCGGTCGAGATCTTCCCAGTTCACACCTTTACCGGTCAGGACCTGCAGATCGCTCCAATTCACGCCCGCTTTTGAAAGCACGTTCATATCCGCCCAATTAACGCCCGCTTTCGACAGCACTCCGATATCTCCCCAGTTCACGCCGCCTTCAGACATCGTTTTGATCCCTGACCAGTTAACGCTCGCTTTGCTGAGAACGTTGAGGTCGTTCCAGTTTACTCCCGCATTCGTCATGCGGTCGAGATCGGACCAGTTGACACCTTTCTGGCTCAACACCTGAAGATCGGACCAGTTTACGCCGGCACGAGACAGCGAATTGATATCTGTCCAGTTAACGCCCTGTCTCGAGAGCACGCCGATGTCCGTCCAGTTGACGCCGCCCGCGCTCATCGCTTTGATTCCGTCCCAGTTCACGTTCGTCCGGGTCAGCACGTTGAGATCGTTCCAGTTCACGCCCGCGGTTGTCATACGGTCAAGGTCTTCCCAGTTCACACCCTTCTGGCTCAGCACCTGAAGGTCGGTCCAATTCACTCCGGCCCGAGAAAGCACATTGATATCGCCCCAGTTCACACCGGCTTTTGAAAGAACGCCGAGATCTGACCAGTTTACGCCGCCGTCTGACAGAGCCTTGATACCCGACCAGTTGACGCTGGCACGCGAGAGGACGTCGAGATCATCCCAATTCACGCCGGCATTAGTCAAACGGTCGAGATCTTCCCAGTTCACGCCTTTTGCGCTGAGAACCTGAAGGTCGGACCAGTTAATGCCGGAGGTCGACATTCTATTGAGGTCGCTCCAGTTAAGTCCGGCTTTTGAGAGCACGCCGAAATCGCTCCAGTTCACGCCGCCCGCACTCATCGCCTTGATTCCGTCCCAGTTCACATTCGTCTTTGAAAGCACATTGAGATCGTTCCAGTTCACGCCCGCCCTCGTCATGCGGTCTAGGTCCTGCCAGTTCACGCCTTTGCCGGTCAGAACCTGCAGATCGCTCCAGTTCACGCCCGCTCTTGAAAGTGTATTGATATCGCTCCAGTTCACGCCCGCCCTTGAAAAGACGCCGATGTCCGCCCAGTTCACGCCGCCTTCAGACAGGGCGCGGATGCCGGACCAGTTCACGCTCGCTCTTGATAGATTATCGAGATCGTTCCAATTCACGCCCACGCTCGTCATCACATCGAGGTCAGACCAGTTGACCCCCTTCTTCGAAAGCACTTCGAGATCGCTCCAGTTGACTCCGGCTCTTGAAAGCGAGTTGATGTCTCCCCAGTTCACGCCCACCTTGGAGAGAACGCCTATGTCTGACCAGTTTACGCCGCCCGCGCTCAAAGCCTTAATACCGTCCCAGTTCACGCTGGTCCGGGAAAGAACATTGAGGTCGTTCCAGTTGACGCCGGCGTTGGTCATGCGGTCGAAATCTTCCCAGTTGACGCCTTTGACGGAAAGCGCCTGAAGGTCAGACCAGTTAATGCCCGCTTTCGACATCGTATTAATGTCGGACCAGTTGACGCCCTGTCTCGAGAGTACGCCCACGTCCGTCCAGTTCACGCCGCCCGCGCTCATGGCTTTAATGCCGTCCCAGTTCACGCTGGACTTGGACAGCACGTTGAGATCGTTCCAGTTCACACCCGCCGTCGTCATACGGTCGAGATCATCCCAGTTCACGCCTTTAAGCGAAAGAGTCTCGAGGTCGTCCCAGTTGACGCCCGCGCGTGAAAGTGCGTTGATGTCACTCCAGTTGACGCCTGCCTTGGAGAGCGACCCGATGTCGGTCCAGTTTACGCCGCCTTCCGAAAGAGACTTGATCCCAGACCAGTTGAGGCTCGAACGCGAAAGTGTGTTGATGTCGCTCCAGTTCACTCCGGCGGTCGTCATGCGGTCAAGGTCTTCCCAGTTCACGCCTTTAGCGGAAAGAACCTGCAAATCGGACCAATTAATACCAGCCTTTGAAAGCGTGTTGATATCGCTCCAGTTAATGCCGGATTTTGACAGAGAACCCAAATCAGCCCAGTTGACTCCTGACTGAGTCATGTCGTTCATCGCGTCCCAGTTCACGCCCGCTTCGCTTAGAACGCGGATATTTTCCCAGTTCACACCCGTGCTGCTCATCACGTCGAAGTCAGACCAGTTGATGCCCATGCGGCTCATCGTCTGCAGATCGCTCCAGTTGATGCCTGCCTTGGAGAGCGTATTGATATCGGACCAGTTGACGCCCTGCTTCGACAGCACTCCGATGTCCGCCCAATTCACGCCGCCCGCGCTCATCGTCTTGATGCCGTCCCAGTTCACGTTCGTTTTCGAAAGTGCATTCAAATCGTTCCAGTTGACGCCGACGCTCGTCATCACATCAAGGTCCGACCAATTGACGCCTTTGATCGACAACACCTGAAGGTCTGACCAGTTGACACCGGATTTCGAGAGACTGTTTATATCCGTCCAGTTAATGCCCGCTTTGGAAAGGACACCGATATCCCCCCAGTTTACGCCGCCCTCAGAAATCGCTTTGATGCCGTTCCAGTTCACGTTCGTGCGGGAGAGGATGTTCAGGTCATTCCAGTTCACGCCAACGCTTGTCATGACGTCGAGGTCAGACCAGTTCACGCCTTTCTTTGAAAGGACTTCGATATCGCTCCAGTTGACACCTGCGGAAGAAAGAGCATCGATGTCGGACCAGTTGACGCCGGCCTTTGAAAGAGCACCGATATCCGTCCAGTTCACGCCGCCTTCAGAGACGGCTTTGATACCGCTCCAGTTAATATTCGTTTTGCTGAGAGTGTTGAGATCATTCCAGTTCACGCCGATACTGGTCATCACATCAAGGTCTGACCAGTTGACGCCTTTTCGCGAGAGAACTTCGAGATCGCTCCAGTTCACTCCTGCTTTGGAAAGCGCGTTGAGATCGCTCCAGTTGACACCCTGCTTCGACAGTACTCCGATATCAGTCCAGTTAACGCCGCCCGCGCTGACAGCCTTAATGCCATCCCAGTTCACACTTGTTCGAGAGAGAACGTTGAGGTCGTTCCAGTTGACGCCAGCCGTGGTCATCCGGTCGAGGTCGTCCCAGTTTACGCCTTTAACGGATAAAACCTGCAGATCAGTCCAGTTCACGCCGGCTTTGGAGAGAGCATTGATATCCGTCCAGTTCACTCCCGCACGTGAAAGCGCGCCGATGTCGGTCCAGTTGACGCCGCCCGCGCTGATGGCCTTGATTCCGTCCCAGTTCACATTTGTTTTTGAAAGAACATTCAGGTCGTTCCAGTTGACGCCTACGCTTGTCATGACATCAAGATCAGACCAATTCACCCCTCTCACCGATAGCACCTGAAGATCGGACCAATTGATTCCTGATTTGGACATCGTATTGAGGTCACTCCAGTTCACACCGGCTTTCGAAAGGATGCCGATATCGGACCAGTTTACACCGCCGTCAGAAAGAGATTTGATACCCGACCAGTTCACGCTCGACCGCGAAAGCGCGTCGAGGTCGTTCCAGTTGACTCCCGCATTCGTCATACGGTCCAGATCTTCCCAATTGACACCCTTTGCGGAAAGAACCTGCAGATCGGACCAGTTGACTCCGACCGTCGTAAGCGATCTCAAATCGGTCCAGTTGACGCCGGCTCTCGACAACGCGCCGATATCCGCCCAGTTTACGCCGCCGGCGCTCATGGTTTTGATGCCGTCCCAGTTAATGTTTGTTTTTGAGAGAACGTTGAGGTCGTTCCAGTTCACGCCCACGCTTGTCATGAGATCGAGGTCAGACCAGTTGACACCTTTTTTCGTGAGGACTTCGAGATCGCTCCAGTTGACACCCGCCTTCGTGAGGACATTGAGGTCGGACCAGTTCACGCCCTGCTTCGAAAGAAAGCCGATATCCGCCCAGTTCACGCCGCCCGCGCTTACCGCTTTGATTCCGTCCCAGTTCACGTTTGTTTTGGAAAGGACGTTCAAGTCGTTCCAGTTGACACCTACACTCGTCATCGTATCGAGATCTGACCAATTGACACCCTTCAATGAAAGCACCTGGAGGTCGGACCAGTTGACGCCCGCGCGTGAAAGCGCATTAATGTCGCCCCAGTTTACTCCCTGTTTCGAGAGAACGCCGATGTCAGTCCAGTTCACGCCGCCTTCCGAAATGGCTTTGATACCGGACCAGTTCACGCTCGTTTTCGAAAGGACGTTGATATCGTTCCAGTTCACGCCGGCGTTGGTCATGCGATCGAGGTCTTCCCAGTTCACACCCTTCGCAGAGAGAACCTGAAGATCCGACCAGTTGATTCCGGATTTTGTGAGCGAAGTCATGTCAGACCAATTAACTCCCGCCTTCGAGAGAACGCCGATATCGGTCCAGTTGACACCGCCCGAGCTCATGGCTTTGATGCCATCCCAGTTCACGCTCGTCTTCGAAAGCACATTGAGGTCGTTCCAGTTCACGCCCACACTCGTCATGACATCGAGGTCAGACCAGTTCACACCCTTCAATGAAAGCACCTGAAGGTCGGACCAGTTCACACCGGCTTTGGAAAGCGAGTTGATGTCGGACCAGTTCACGCCGGCCTTCGAGAGAGCACCGATATCAGTCCAGTTGACACCGCCCGCGCTCACAGCTTTGATCCCGTCCCAGTTCACATTCGTGCGCGAAAGAACATTGAGGTCGTTCCAGTTGACGCCGACGCTTGTCATCACATCGAGATCCGTCCAGTTCACACCCTTCTTGGTAAGAACTTCCAGATCACTCCAGTTAACACCGGCTTTCGACATCGAGTTGAGGTCGCTCCAGTTGACGCCTGCTTTGGAAAGGGCTCCGACATCGGACCAGTTGACGCCGCCTTCTGACAGAGACTTGATGCCGGCCCAGTTGACATTCGTTTTAGATAGAACGTTGAGGTCGTTCCAGTTCACGCCCGCGTTTGTCATCCGGTCAAGGTCTTCCCAGTTCACGCCTTTACCGCTCAGTACCTGCAGATCGGACCAGTTGATGCCCGCTTTCGAGAGCGCATTGATATCGTTCCAGTTCACGCCTGCTTTCGAGAGGGCTCCGATGTCAGACCAGTTAACGCCGCCTGCGCTCAAAGACTTGATACCGTCCCAGTTCACGCTCGTGCGCGAGAGAACATTGAGATCGTTCCAGTTCACACCGGAGTTTGTCATGCGGTCGAAATCTTCCCAGTTCAGGCCTTTCAAACTTAACACCTGGAGGTCGGACCAGTTAACTCCCGCCGACGAAAGAGATCTCATATCCGACCAGTTCACTCCCGCCTTCGAAAGGACACCAATATCCGTCCAGTTGACGCCGCCTGCCGAAAGGGCTTTGATGCCGTCCCAGTTCACGTTTGTTTTCGAAAGGGTGTTGAGATCATTCCAGTTAACGCCCACGCTTGTCATGACATCGAGATCTGACCAGTTGACACCTTTGGTGCTGAGGACCTGAAGATCGGACCAATTAACCCCCGCCTTGGAAAGTGCGTTGACATCAGACCAGTTCACGCCGGCTTTCGAGAGATATCCGATATCGGACCAGTTCACGCCGCCCGCAGCAACCGCCTTGATGCCGTCCCAGTTGACATTCGTTTTTGAAAGTGTGTTGAGATCATTCCAGTTAACGCCCACGCTTGTCATGACGTCGAGATCCGACCAGTTGATACCTCTCTTTGAAAGAGTTTCGAGATCGCTCCAGTTAACGCCTGCCTTTGTCATGACATTGAGATCGCTCCAGTTCACACCCTGCTTGGAGAGAATGCCGACATCGGACCAATTGACGCCGCCCACGCTCATCGCCTTGATTCCATCCCAGTTCACATTTGTTTTCGAGAGAATGTTGAGGTCGTTCCAGTTTACGCCCACCGAAGTCATACGGTCTAAGTCATCCCAGTTCACGCCCTTCGTCGTCAGCACCTGAAGGTCGCCCCAGTTCACGCCCGCCCGCGACATGGAATTAATATCGGACCAGTTCACTCCCGCTTTTGACAGCGTGCCGATGTCGGACCAGTTCACGCCGCCCGCACTGAGTGACTTGATGCCGTCCCAGTTTACACTGGTGCGCGAAAGAACGTTGAGATCGTTCCAGTTCACGCCCGCTGTCGTCATGCGGTCGAGGTCTTCCCAGTTGACGCCTTTAAGAGTGAGTACCTGGAGATCCGACCAGTTGATTCCGGATTTGGAAAGAGACGTGAGATCGGACCAGTTCACACCGGCTTTGGACAAGACGCCGATATCTGACCAGTTGACGCCGCCTGCGCTCAATGCCTTGATGCCGTCCCAGTTCACACTTGTTTTTGAAAGGACGTTGAGATCGTTCCAGTTCACGCCGGCGTTGGTCATGCGATCGAGATCTTCCCAGTTCACGCCCTTCGCAGAAAGGACCTGGAGATCCGACCAGTTGATTCCCGATTTCGACAAAGCGTTAATGTCTGTCCAGTTGACACCCGCCTTGGAAAGAACGCCGATGTCGGACCAGTTCACACCGCCCGCCCCTACCGCTTTGATGCCGTCCCAGTTGACGCCCGTACGGCTCAGCGTATTCAGGTCGTTCCAGTTCACGCCCACGCTCGTCATGACATCGAGATCGGACCAGTTCACACCCTTCAATGAAAGCACCTGAAGGTCTGACCAGTTCACGCCGGCTTTGGAAAGCGAATTGATGTCTGACCAATTCACTCCGGATTTAGAGAGATAGCCGATGTCTGACCAGTTTACGCCGCCCGCGCCGACCGCCTTGATTCCGTCCCAGTTAACGCCCGTGCGGCTGAGCGTATTCAGATCGCTCCAGTTCACGCCTACACTTGTCAGAACATCGAGGTCCGACCAGTTCACGCCCTTCTTCGATAACACTTCAAGGTCGTTCCAGTTCACACCTGTTCTCGACATGACATTGAGATCAGCCCAGTTGACGCCGGCTTTCGAGAGGGTTCCGACATCCGACCAGTTAACTCCGCCCGCGCTGAGGGCCTTGATACCGTCCCAATTGACGCTTGTCTTGGAAAGGACATTCAGGTCGTTCCAGTTTACGCCCACGCTCGTGAGAACATCGAGGTCAGACCAGTTCACGCCCTGCCGGGTCAGAACCTGCAGATCGCTCCAGTTTACGCCGGCCTTCGACAGAGCGTTGATGTCGCCCCAGTTCACGCCGGCTTTCGAAAGAACGCCGATATCCAGCCAGTTGACTCCGCCGTCGGATAACGCTTTGATGCCGCCCCAGTTCACATTCGTTTTCGACAGTACATTGAGATCATTCCAGTTCACGCCCACGCTCGTCATACGGTCGAGGTCTTCCCAGTTCACTCCGCGCTGGCTTAGTACCTGAAGGTCGGACCAGTTGATTCCCGCTTTAGAGAGAGCGTTGATATCACCCCAGTTTACGCCCTGTCTCGAGAGCACGCCGATATCCGTCCAGTTCACGCCGCCCGCGCTCATCGCCTTGATGCCGTCCCAGTTGATAGCTGTTTTGCTGAGAGTATTCAGGTCATTCCAGTTCACGCCTACGCTCGTCATCACATCGAGATCAGACCAGTTGACGCCCTGACGGGTCAGAACCTGGAGGTCACTCCAGTTGACGCCTGCACGGGAAAGCGAATTGACGTCGGCCCAGTTCACGCCCTGTTTCGAAAGCACGCCGATATCCGTCCAGTTCACGCCGCCTTCTGAAAGAGATTTGATACCCGACCAGTTCACATTCGTGCGGCTGAGTGCGTTGAGATCATTCCAGTTTACGCCCGCCGTCGTCATGCGGTCGAGGTCATCCCAGTTCACGCCCTGGCGCGTGAGGACCTGAAGGTCCGACCAGTTGACGCCTGCTTTCGAAAGTGTATTGATGTCGCTCCAGTTCACGCCTTGCTTCGAAAGAACGCCGACATCCGTCCAGTTTACGCCGCCCGCGCTCATCGCTTTGATGCCGTCCCAGTTCACATTCGTTTTGGAAAGGACATTGAGATCGTTCCAATTCACTCCCGCGTTCGTGAGGCGGTCAAGATCCTCCCAGTTGACGCCGTTACGGCTGAGCACCTGGAAATCCGACCAGTTGATTCCCGCTTTAGAAAGAACATTCAGATCCGTCCAGTTCACGCCGGCCTTAGATAACACTCCGATATCTGACCAGTTGACGCCGCCAGCACTTAAAGATTTGATGCCATCCCAGTTGATAGCTGATTTGCTGAGGGTATTGAGGTCGTTCCAGTTCACGCCCACACTCGTCATCACGTCGAGATCAGACCAGTTAACACCTTTTTTAGAAAGAACCTCTAGATCGCCCCAGTTAACGCCTGCTTTCGAAAGGACGTTGATATCGGTCCAATTGACGCCGGCTTTGGAGATAGAGCCGATATCGGTCCAGTTCACGCCCCCTTCAGAAAGGGACTTGATGCCCGACCAGTTCACGTTCGTGCGGCTGAGTGCGTTGAGATCGTTCCAGTTCACGCCGGCCGTCGTCATACGGTCGAGGTCGTCCCAGTTAACGCCCTGGCGCGTAAGGACCTGCAGGTCTGACCAGTTCACGCCCGCTCTCGAAAGAGAGTTGATGTCATTCCAGTTCACGCCCTGCTTCGAGAGTACGCCGATATCGGACCAATTGACGCCGCCCGCGCTAAGGGACTTGATGCCGTCCCAGTTCACGTTTGTTTTCGAGAGAGCGTTGAGATCATTCCAGTTCACACCCGCAGTGGTCATGCGGTCGAGGTCATCCCAGTTTACGCCCTTTAAACTGAGCGCCTGGATATCAGACCAGTTCACGCCCGCTTTCGAAAGAACGTTGAGATCCGACCAGTTCACGCCGGACTTCGAAAGATAACCGATGTCCGTCCAGTTCACGCCGCCTTCGGAAAGCTGCTTTATGCCGTCCCAGTTGATACCCGTACTGACCATGCGGTTCAAGTCGGCCCAGTTGACGCCGACGCGGGACATAAAATTGAGATCGGACCAGTTGACGCCGGATTTCGTCATGACATTGAGATCCGACCAGTTGATCCCGGATTTGGAAAGAGTATTGATGTCAGACCAGTTCACGCCGGACTTCGAAAGATAACCGACGTCCGACCAGTTCACGCCGCCTGCGCTCAAGGACTTGATCCCGTCCCAGTTAACACCCGTCTTACTGAGCGTATTCAAATCGTTCCAGTTGACGCCGACGCTCGTCATCACGTCGAGATCGGACCAGTTCACGCCTTTCTTCGTCAGGACTTCAAGGTCTGACCAGTTGACTCCCGCTTTAGAAAGCATATTGATGTCGGTCCAGTTAACGCCCGCTTTCGAGAGCGAACCGATGTCCGACCAGTTGACGCCGCCTTCCGACATGGTCTTGATGCCGGACCAGTTCACATTTGTCCTCGACAATACGTTGAGGTCGTTCCAGTTCACACCCGCTGTCGTCATGCGATCGAGATCTTCCCAGTTCACGCCTTTGGCAGTCAAGACCTGCAGATCGGACCAGTTCACGCCCGCTTTGGAAAGGACGTTGATATCCGACCAGTTCACGCCCGCTCTGGAAAGAGAACCGATATCAGACCAGTTCACGCCGCCTTCCGACATTGCTTTCATTCCGGACCAGTTTACATTCGTCTTCGTGAGTGTGTTGAGATCGTTCCAATTGACGCCCGCGGTCGTCATGCGGTCGAGATCGTCCCAGTTGACGCCTTTTAAGGAAAGGGCTTGCAGATCGGACCAGTTGATCCCTGTCTTGGAAAGGACATTGAGGTCCGACCAGTTCACACCCGCTTTCGAAAGGACGCCGATATCGTTCCAGTTGACGCCGCCGTCAGACAGCGCTTTGATACCGGACCAGTTGACATTCGTGCGGCTGAGCGAGTTGAGGTCGTTCCAGTTGACGCCGACGCTTGTCATGACATCGAGGTCAGACCAGTTCACTCCTTTTTTTGTAAGGACTTCAAGGTCTGACCAATTGACGCCCGTTTTGGAAAGCGTGTTGATGTCACTCCAGTTCACGCCCGCTTTCGAAAGGATTCCGATATCCGACCAGTTGACTCCGCCCTCCGAGAGCGCTTTTACGCCGGACCAGTTGACGCTCGTTTTCGAGAGAACATTCAGGTCGTTCCAGTTGACGCCCGCTGTAGTCATACGGTCGAGGTCATCCCAGTTGACGCCTTTCAGCGTGAGCACCTGGAGATCAGACCAGTTCACTCCGGCTTTCGAGAGTGCGTTGATATCCGACCAGTTGACGCCCGCGCGGGAGAGAGAGCCGATGTCCGCCCAGTTGACGCCGCCCGTCGAGAGAGATTTGATTCCGTCCCAGTTGACGTTGGTTTTTGAAAGAGTGTTGAGGTCGTTCCAGTTCACCCCGACGCTCGTCATGACATCGAGGTCGGACCAGTTGACGCCCCGCTTTGATAAAGTCTCGAGATCGCTCCAGTTAATTCCTGTTTTCGAAAGCACATTGAGGTCACTCCAGTTCACGCCAGCTTTTGAAAGCGCTCCGATATCCGACCAGTTCACGCCGCCGTCCGAGAGTGCCTTGACCCCTGACCAGTTTACGTTCGTTCGGGAGAGAGCGTTGATATCGTTCCAGTTGACGCCGACACTTGTCATTGCATCAAGATCCGCCCAGTTGACGCCTTTCTTCGTGAGCACTTCGAGATCGCTCCAGTTCACGCCGGCTTTCGACATCGTATTAATGTCCGTCCAGTTGACACCGGCTTTAGAAAGAGAGCCGATATCCGACCAGTTCACGCCGCCGAGAGAGAGTGATTTGATGCCGTCCCAGTTCACATTTGTACGGGAGAGAGAATTCAAGTCGTTCCAGTTCACTCCGATGCTCGTCATCACATCAAGGTCGGACCAGTTCACACCTTTTTTCGTCAGAACCTCGAGATCACTCCAGTTGACGCCGGCTTTAGACATCGAATTAATGTCAGTCCAGTTGACGCCCGCGCGCGAAAGAAATCCTACATCAGTCCAGTTGACGCCGCCGTCGGAAAGCGCCTTGAAGCCGCTCCAGTTCACGTTCGTTTTGCTCAGGGCGTTGAGGTCATTCCAATTGACGCCCACGCTTGTCATGACATCAAGATCAGACCAGTTCACACCTTTAGTGCTAAGGCTTTGCAGATCGGACCAGTTGACGCCGGCACGCGAAAGAACGGTGAGATCGTTCCAGTTCACGCCCGCCTTGGAAAGAACGCCTATATCGGCCCAGTTGACGCCGTTTTCAGCGAGAGATTTCATGCCGGACCAGTTCACGCCCGCTTTAGAAAGAACATTGATATCGCTCCAGTTAACACCTGCGCGGGTGAGGCGGTCGAGGTCCGACCAGTTCACACCGGTACGGGAAAGAACGTTGAGATCGGACCAGTTTACGCCCGCTTTGGAAAGGACGTTGATATCGCCCCAGTTGACGCCTGCTTTCGAGAGCGCGCCGATGTCCGTCCAGTTGACGCCACCTTCCGACATCGATTTAATTCCGTTCCAGTTAACGCTCGCGCGGCTGAGGGAGTTCAGATCGTTCCAGTTAACGCCCACATTCGTCATGCGGTCTAGGTCGTCCCAGTTGATACCGAGTTTTGTGAGGGTAACGAAGTCAGACCAGTTGATTCCCGCTTTGGTGAGAACGTTGAGATCGCCCCAGTTGACGCCAGCTTTTGAAAGAATTCCGATATCGTTCCAGTTGACGCCGCCTTCGGACATGGATTTAATTCCCGACCAGTTGACACTCGTTTTCGAAAGTGCGTTAAGGTCGTTCCAGTTCACGCCCACGCTTGTCATGACATCGAGGTCGGACCAGTTGACTCCCTTCTTCGAAAGAACTTCCAGGTCGTTCCAGTTCACTCCTGCTTTGGAAAGCGAATTGATGTCAGACCAGTTCACGCCTGCCTTGGAAAGCACACCGATATCAGTCCAGTTGACGCCGCCGGCCGCAACCGCCTTGATTCCGTCCCAATTTACATTCGTCCGGGAGAGTGCATTGAGATCATTCCAGTTGACGCCTATGCTCGTCATGACATCAAGATCGGACCAGTTGACGCCCTTTTTAGACAGGGTTTCGATATCGCTCCAGTTCACACCCGACTTTGTCATCACATTAAGGTCTGACCAGTTGACGCCGGCTTTCGAAAGATACCCGATATCGCTCCAATTGACGCCGCCCGCTGACAAGGCCTTGATGCCATCCCAGTTCACGCTCGTGCGCGAGAGAACGTTGAGATCGTTCCAGTTGATGCCGACGCTCGTCAGCCTGTCGAAATCTTGCCAGTTTACGCCTGTCTGGCTGAGAACGCGGAGGTCATTCCAGTTGACGCCGGCCTTGGAAAGAGAGTTGATGTCGACCCAGTTAATTCCCTGCTTCGACATGGTACCGATATCGATCCAGTTGACGCCGCCCTCAGAAAGCACTTTGATGCCGTCCCAGTTGACGCCTGTCCCAACCATGCGGTTCAGGTCGGCCCAGTTAACGCCCACAGAAGAAAGGACATTAAGATCCGACCAGTTCACGCCCGCTCGTGACATCGAACGGATGTCCGCCCAGTTGATGCCGGTTTTAGATAATGTATTGATGTCGCTCCAGTTAATCCCCTGCTTCGACATCACGTTAAGATCGGTCCAGTTCACTCCCCCTTCCGACATGGACTTTATTCCCGACCAGTTGACGCTCGATTTACTCAGCACCTGCACGTCGTTCCAGTTGACACCAGCTCTTGTCATGCGGTCGAGATCAGACCAGTTGACGCCCTTTTTAGAAAGGGTTTCGAGATCGTTCCAGTTGATGCCCGATTTCGAGAGAATATTGATATCTCCCCAGTTGACGCCCGCTTTGGAAAGAATTCCGATATCGGTCCAGTTCACGCCGCCTTCCGACATCACTTTAATACCGGACCAGTTCACGCTTGTTTTGGAAAGCACGTTCAGATCGTTCCAGTTGACGCCTATGCTCGTCATGACATCAAGATCGGACCAGTTGACGCCCTTCTTTGAAAGCACTTCCAGATCGTTCCAGTTTACGCCCGCCTTCGTGAGCGCATTCATGTCAGACCAGTTTACGCCCGCCTTGGAAAGCACACCGATCTCGGTCCAATTGACTCCGCCCGCACCGACGGCCTTGATTCCATCCCAGTTAACATTCGTACGGGAGAGTACGTTGATGTCGTTCCAGTTGACGCCGATGCTCGACATGACATCCAGGTCTGACCAGTTCACGCCTTTCTTCGAGAGAGATTCCACGTCGCTCCAGTTGACCCCGGCTTTTGTCATCACCGTCAGGTCGGACCAGTTGACTCCGGACTTGGAAAGATACCCGACATCCGACCAATTCACACCACCGTCGGAAAGCGCCTTGATCCCGCCCCAGTTGACGCTTGTCCGGCTGAGAGCGTTCATATCGTTCCAGTTGACGCCGACGCTCGTCATCACATCGAGATCTGACCAGTTCACACCTTTCTTCGAGAGGACCTCCAGATCTGACCAGTTCACGCCTGCTTTTGAAAGAGAGTTGATATCGTTCCAGTTAACACCTGCTTTGGAAAGGATCCCGATATCGGACCAGTTCACGCCGCCTTCAGAAAACGCCTTTACGCCCGACCAGTTTACGTTGGTCCGGCTGAGTGCATTTAAATCGTTCCAATTGACTCCGATGCTCGTCATCACGTCGAGATCGGACCAATTCACGCCTCTCTTCGACATGGTCTCGAGATCAGACCAGTTCACGCCCGCTTTCGACATGGTATTGATATCCGACCAGTTCACGCCGGCGATCGAAAGGCGGCCGATATCCAGCCAATTGACTCCGCTTTCGGAGATCGTCTTAAGACCAGACCAGTTCACGTTGGATTTGCTTAATACGTTGAGGTCGTTCCAGTTTACGCCCGAGCCGGACATCCGGTCGATGTCTTCCCAGTTGACGCCTTTAAGGGTCAGCACCTGGAAATCAGACCAGTTAATGCCCGTCCGCGATAACACATTCAGGTCTGTCCAGTTAATGCCTGATTTGGAGAGATAAGAAATGTCCGTCCAGTTTACGCGGCCTTCCGACATCGTCTTCAGTCCGTCCCAATTGATACCCGTTCCGACCAGCCGGTTTATGTCGGCCCAGTTCACGCCGACGGAAGACAGGATGGTGAGGTCGGACCAGTTGACCCCGGTTTTACTCATTTTCGAGATATCGTCCCAGTTGATACGCGCTTTCGAAAAAACGGACATATCTGACCAGTTGATGCCCGTCTTGCTGAGATAGCTTATGTCTGTCCAGTTCACGCCGCCTTCAGCCAAAGCCTTGATGCCGCCCCAGTTCACATTGGCACGGCTAAGTGCGTTCATGTCATTCCAGTTGACGCCCACGCTCGTCATGACATCGAGGTCAGACCAATTGACACCCTTCTTCGAAAGGACTTCGAGGTCAGACCAATTCACGCCTGCTTTGGAAAGCGTATTGATGTCAGCCCAGTTGACGCCCGCGATAGAGAGCCGTCCTATGTCGGTCCAGTTCACGCCGCCCGCGGCGACCGCCTTCATGCCGTCCCAGTTGATGCTCGAACGGCTGAGAATATTGAGGTCGTTCCAGTTCACGCCCACGCTCGTCATTACGTCGAAATCGGACCAGTTCACTCCCTTTTTCGAAAGAGCTTCAAAATCACTCCAATTGACGCCGACTTTCGACATGACGTTGATATCGGACCAGTTCACGCCTTGTTTGGACATATAACCGATATCGTTCCAGTTCACGCCGCCTTCCGATAAGGATCGGATTCCAGCCCAGTTTACGTTCGTCCGGCTGAGAGCGTAGAGATCGTTCCAGTTCACCCCTACGCTCGTCATGACGTCTAGATCCGACCAGTTCACACCTTTCTTTGAGAGGACCTCGAGATCGCTCCAGTTGACACCGGCTTTCGAGAAAGCGGTCAGATCGCTCCAGTTGACGCCCGTTTTGGAGAGAATTCCTATATCAGTCCAGTTGACACCGCCTTCTGACATCGCCCTGATGCCAGACCAGTTGACACTTGTTTTGCTGAGTACGTTGAGATCATTCCAGTTCACTCCTGCCGTCGACATGCGGCCGATGTCCGACCAGTTGATGCCTTTCTTCGTCAAGACGTCGAAATCGCTCCAGTTGATCGCGGCCTTGGAAAGAACATTCAGATCCGACCAGTTCACGCCCGCAATAGAGAGACGTCCAATGTCGGTCCAGTTGACACCGCCCGCGCTCATGGCCAGGATTCCGTCCCAGTTCACGCCTTTTCTGCTCAGCGTCTGCAGGTCGTTCCAGTTCACCCCTACGCTTGTCATGACATCGAGATCGGACCAGTTCACGCCCTTCTTCGTAAGGACTTCGAGATCGCTCCAGTTGACGCCGGCTTTAGACAGGACATTGATATCGCTCCAGTTCACACCGGCCTTGGAAAGAAGGCCGATATCCGACCAGTTGACACCGCCTTCCGAGAGGGATCTGATTCCGGACCAGTTCACGCTCGTCTTGCTCAGTACATTGAGATCACTCCAATTGACACCTGCGATCGTGAGGCGCTGCAGATCCGACCAGTTGACACCTCTCATGCTCATGACCTGAATGTCGTCCCAGTTCACGCCCTTCTTACTAAGTACGCCGATATCGTTCCAGTTAATACCGACCGTGGTCATGCGCCCGAAGTCGTTCCAGTTGATACCCCTGAGAGACATGACTTTGAAATCATCCCAGTTGATAGCCGATTTCGAGAGGCGGTCGAGATCAGACCAGTTAGTACGGACGTTCGACATGTAGGAGATGTCGGACCAGTTCACGCCCTTCGTCGACATCACCTGCAGGTCCAGCCAGTTGATACGCGCATCGGAGAGACTGCGGAGATCCGTCCAGTTGATGCCCGCGCCCGAGAGACGTCCGATATCTGTCCAGTTTACGCCCCCTGCGCTCAATGATTTGATTCCATCCCAGTTGACGCTTGTCTTGCTCAAACGTTCGAGATCGTTCCAATTCACGCCCACGCTCGTCATCCTGTCAAAGTCTTCCCAGTTCACGCCTTTCTTGGTCAACACGTCGAGATCGCTCCAGTTCACGCCGGCCCTGGAAAGAACGTTGATGTCAGTCCAGTTCACGCCTGCAGTAGACAACCGTCCCATGTCGATCCAATTCACGCCGCCCTCTGAAAGCGCCTTTATTCCGCCCCAGTTGACGTTCGTACGGCTAAGTACGTTCATGTCGGTCCAGTTGATGCGCTGGGCCGCAAGCCGTTCCACGTCACTCCAATTAATCTGAGCCCTGGTCATGAATTCGATATCGCTCCAATTGACGCCGCCCGCGGCGAGAGCCTTCATACCGGACCAGTTGACGCCCTGCTTAGAAAGCACACCGATATCGTTCCAGTTCACGCCGCCCACGCTCAGGGCCTTGATGCCGTCCCAGTTCACGCTCGTTTTACTCAATCTTTCGAAATCGTTCCAGTTGACGCCGATGCTTGTCATCACGTCGAGATCCGACCAGTTCACGCCTTTCTTCGAAAGCGCTTCGAAGTCGGACCAGTTGATTCCTGATTTCGAAAGAACGTTGAAGTCGGACCAGTTAATGGCGGACTTGGAAAGATAACCCATGTCGGACCAGTTCACGCCGCCTTCGCTCATGACCTTGATTCCGTTCCAGTTCACGTTCGTGCGGCTAAGGACGTTCAGATCGTTCCAGTTGACGCCCGCTCTCGTCATTCGGTCGAGATCGCTCCAGTTGACGCCCTTTTTCGTGAGAACGTCGAGGTCGCTCCAGTTGACGCCGGTTTTCGAAAGAACGTTGATGTCCGTCCAGTTAATCCCCGCCGCAGACAGGCGGCCGATGTCTGTCCAGTTGATGCCGTTGGTGGAGAGCGATTTGATGCCGTCCCAATTGACGCTCGTGCGGCTCAGGACATTGAGGTCGTTCCAATTCACGCCGGCCTTGGTCATGCGGTCGAGATCCGTCCAGTTCACGCCCTTCTTCGAAAGCGCCTCGAGGTCGGACCAGTTCACGCCGGTCTTGGCCATTCTCTCCATATCGCTCCAGTTAATGCCCGATTTAGAAAGGTAACCGAAATCCGTCCAGTTGACGCCGCCCTTGCTCATGGCGCCGATCCCGTCCCAGTTCACGCCCTTCAGGGAAAGCACCTGGAGATCGTTCCAGTTGACGCCGGTCTTGCTCATGCGGTCGATGTCATTCCAGTTGATGCCGCGGCTCGAGAGGACGCCGAAATCGCTCCAGTTGATTCCCGTCTTCGACATGACGTTCATATCGGACCAGTTGACGCCTGCATTAGAAAGACGACCGATGTCCGCCCAGTTTACGGCGCCGGCACCGAGTGCGTTCAGCCCGTCCCAGTTGACATTCGTTTTGCTCAAACGCTCGAGGTCGGACCAGTTGACTCTGGCAGTCGTCATGCGGTTCATGTCGTCCCAGTTAATTCCTTTTTTCGTCAACACCTGAAGGTCGTTCCAGTTAATTCCGGTAGTGGAAAGACGGTTCACATCACTCCAGTTAATTCCCGCGATTGAAAGGCGCCCGATATCTGTCCAGTTGACGCCTCCATCGGAGAAAGCCTTGATACCGTTCCAATTGACATTGGCGCGGCTGAGAACATTCAGATCGTTCCAGTTGACTCCGGCTCCTGCTAATCTCTGGAGATCGTTCCAATTGACTCCTTTTTTGGAAAGAACATCAATATCCGACCAGTTGATGCCTGCTTTCGAGAGCACGTCGACGCCGCTCCAGTTCACACCTTTAGCAGCCATAACTTGGATATCACCCCAGTTGACACCCGCGCCCGCGAGAACTCCGATTCCCGTCCAGTTCACGCCTCTCTTGGAAAGGGTCTCGAGATCACTCCAGTTCACGCCTACGGTAGTCATCTGCTGAAAAGAAGACCAGCTGATGCCGCTCTTTGAAAGCACCATCATGTCCTGCCAGTTGACGCCGCCGACGGCCAGTGCCTTGATCCCGTCCCAGTTAGTTCCCTTTTTTGACAAAACATCGATATCGGCCCAGTTGACACCCGCCCGGCTCAGAGCCGTCATTCCGTCCCAGTTCACGCCTTTTCGCGTAAGGACGTTGAAGTCGTCCCAGTTGATGCGGGCGATCGTCAGTCTGTTCAGATCGTTCCAGTTCACACCGGCTTTGGAAAGCACATTGATGTCGCTCCAATTGATTCCCTTCATGGACATGACTTGCAGATCGCTCCAGTTGACGCCCGCCTTAGAAAGCGCATTGATGCTGGCCCAGTTGACGCCGCCCTCGGACATCGCCTTCATGCCGGTCCAGTTCACATTGGAATCACTCATCTTCTGAATGTCATTCCAGTTGACCCCAGCATTAGAGAGTGAAGCCAGGTTGTCCCAGTTGATCGTTTCCGCCCAATTGACGCCCGAGCCCGTCATGTAAGCAAGATCCAGCCAGTTGACTCTGGAGTTCGCCATGCGCTGCATATCACTCCAGTTAATTCCCTGGTCCGCGAGTGCCTTGACACCATTCCAGTTCACGTTGGTTCCTGCTAGATCCGCAATCTCTGTCCAGTTGATACGCTTTTCCGATAAAATTTTGATATCGTCCCAGTTGGCTTTTGCGATTTGATCGTTGAGGTTCGCAATTTTTCCGAACATCGTCGACGCCGCGCCTGTATCGCTGGCGGCGCCCACCAGGGTCTGCAAAGCACTTACGCGCTGAAATACCGTGTTACCTGTCCCGGCGCCAACGGCGTCGCGGATCGCATCGACTTCCGTCCAATTGACGGTATCGGTTTTAGCCTTGATAGCGTCAACATCAGAATCAATGTTGGTCAGCATGGCGCGATCAGTGGAATCGAAACCGCCGCCGCTGCCTCCGATAAGCTCAACCGGATTGAAACGGAAATTACCGCTGAAAGTAACGCTGTTGTAGGTAATCGTAACAATTGCAGAATAGGAGTCGGTCGTATCGGAAGGAGTCCACTGAGAACATCTATAAATACCATCTGCGTCGGGACCGGCAGTGTCGCAAGCCGCAAAGTTGCTGAATTCGTCGGTGTTATCGGACTTGTCGATATCGATTGTGATCCCGCTGTTACCTGTCGTCATCGGAACGATGGAATTGGAGGAACCGTCTTCGAGCCAGAGAATGACATAATACGTCGTCCCGGTGAGGGAGAGTTCCGCATTGACCGTGAAATCGGAATTGGTAATGTTAAAAGACTCGGAGATGCCCTGAACGCAGGTATCGGTACCCGCGCCGCTTCCGTCGGATCCGCAGGTTGATGCCGTAGCTTTGAGCGTGTAGAGATTGCCCGGCTTATCTATAGATATGTTGCTGAAAGTCGCTTCGCAAGCCGCCGGATCGCTTGTTGAGGTCCCGCTCAGCGCCGCGGTACCGCCCGTAGGGTCACTGTGGATCGACAGAGTGATCGTGCCTACGATGTTGCCGTTACAAGTACCGGGCGTATTGTTGTTGGCGGTCAAAACCTTGACGACAATGGCAGGCTTAATAATCTGTCCGGCGGCTGTGGTCGTGGGAGGCTGTGAGAACTTGAGCTTATAGGATTTGTCGTAAGGCTGCCCTGTTGACAAAGAGCTCCCGTCTCCGCTGCCGCCCGTATAGATGGCCGCATAGAGAAGCTTTATCTCGGAACTCCAGATAAAGACAAGAAGAGCCATGAGGCATGACAGTGCCTTCATGACCTGCTTATTATCTTTTCTAATCCAACCTGTATCGTTCACCAATGCCCTCTTACGCCATAAAGGATCAACGTGCGGAAAAAACCCCGCATGGTGTTAGGAGATTTCGTGTGAAATCCGGTCGATTTTTTTCAAGCCGGTTAGTGGTCGGCCAGTTTTCCCATGAACTTTCCTGAAAAAAACCTAAGTAACGAACGAACGCAAAGCCTTTGCCTGAGGAGAGATAGAATGCTGCGGCTCGAGATGTGAGTTTCATTGCAGATGAAAGAAGATGCGTGAAGGCAAGGCTCAAACTTCCCTTTAGGTTCATTCGCTTCAGGGGGTTATGGATAATCTTGTTTAACAAAATCAGGGTCTGCGAAAAGATAGGCATGCAGACCGTGCTTTTGTAACAACTTGGCAACCAAAACGTCATATCTCCTCCAGGAGACTTAAACTTTTGGCTTTGCGCATCCACCTTTCGACCACGTTCTTACGCGGCTCCGCAGACTTCTCGGAATGGATTTGCCCTTTACAAGTAGTTACACTTTGCCGACTGGCCAAAATGTGCTTGATTACAAAATTATAACATATGCGATCAAGATGTCTAATTTTAGTTATCTTTTTATGGAGCATATAAAAAGGTGCCTGTGTTAGGTAATGCTATTTATATTTAATGAAAGAATTCTAGTGCTTTCTCTAAAAAGACAGAATATTTCAGAGAATGAGCGGAGAAACGCTAAGTGTTAATGTTTTATTGAAACGACCGGATAGGGAAATGCTTTAGCGGGGTACCTTATTATATTGCTCGTTGTAGTCCTGCCGAATAGGCTCGTCCGGAAGCATGTTTTTCTTAAGTTCCATCTCAAGAATCCGCTCTCGAATCTGGGCGGCTTCCTCTTCTATAGGCTTAAGCTGCAAATATTGTCTGTAGTGGTATAGGGCCTGCAGATCGTCGTGTACGTAATAATCGTATATGACGGCCAGATTATGGTGGATCCAGGCATGGGTCGGGTGAATATCGAGCACTTTTTTATAACTGACGATAGCTTTATCGAAATCGCGCATATCGTAGAAAAGGTTTCCCAAATTGAAATAGGCGTCAGTCATTTCATGTTCCAAAGTCTGCATATACTCTTTGGAAGCGGCCAGCTCGACAAAAGTGCGATTCGTCATTTCCTGGGCGCTTTGTATAAGATGAAGATACTCTTCCCTTTCACCTTCCAGAATTGCCTTATCGAGAATTCCCTCCAGCTTTCGGGCTTTATCCTCAAGGTCCGGCACCTTTTTTTCATAATCAGCTTTCAGCTGCACCAGTTTTTCGTTTTCTGAAACGAGCTCCTCGGCGTGTCTCTTGAGCTTTTCAAGCTCTTCCTGAGAGAGCTTGAGCTTTTCCTGATCCTCTTGCCCGCCTTTTGTCTCGGTTCGTTTGAGCCGTTGGACTTGTCCGCGCAGAACTCCGTTTTCTTCTTTCAGCTTTTCAACGTTACCTTCGTGATCAGTCAGAGTTTTTCTCATTTTTCGGTTTTCTTCGAGCACTTCATTGAGAGTGTTGACCAGCACTTCGACGTCTTGATCCTCTGACACCGCCTTGGGAGGAACGCTGGTTTGCGCATGGCAGACCGGCAAGATCATTCCGGATTGCAGCAAAGTGGTGACGAGGACGAATATCACTTCAGGATGCTTTTTGAAAAACGGCTTTGTGATCATATTATTCTCTCATCGTTAAGCGGTTCCCCGGCTGGGTAAACGCGAACGTTTAATGTCCAGTCCTGTCCCGGATACAGTATTAAAAGCCGACAACGCATCTTCTCCCCTGCCTCCTCCTACATTTAAAACATTTCTTTTTATCTGCAGAGGCTGGCCTGTGTAATCTTCATCTCCTTCAAAAATTTTAGGAGTGAGAAAAATAACAATTTCCGTCTTCTTGGAAGATTCGTCCCGGCTCTTAAAGAGCCCTCCGAGCACCGGTACGTCCATCATGTAGGGCACCCCTTGCGTGCTTTCCGTAAAATCATCCCGTCTCAGGCCTCCGAGAATGATCGTAACCCCGTTCTTAACTACGACGCTGGTTTCGAGAAATGTTGTATTTACCTGCGGAATTGTAGCTCCTGCGGGCGTGGTGAGATTTCCAGTCCGGCTTGAAATCTCGGGGCGAATGGACATAGTCACGTAACCGTCTTCATTGATAACAGGTTTTACCACCAGAAGAAGACCTACGTCGATGAACTTGATCTCTTCGCTTATAGAAACGTTATTTCCCGTTCCCGTCGTCGTCGTGACGACATAAGGGATTTTGTCTCCGATATTGATACGGGCTTCCTGCCGGTCGAGAATCATAAGACGCGGGTTTGCCAGCACCTTCGTGTTTTCGATGCCTTTAAGCGCTTTCAGCTCAAAGGAGAATTCATCTTCGCTGATATTGCCGGCGGCTATCTGCCCCACAGAATTGAGATCAGCGGCTGAAGAAACCAGCGCATCGATTGGAAACGCGCTGCGGAACGAAAGGTTCTTCAAAGCGGCTTTCGAGCTGCCTGTAAACGCTTTCTGCCAATCGATGCCCAGATCGAATGTCGGGTTCAGAGTAAGCTGCAGGATTCTTGCTTCGACGGAAACGGCTTTGACCCTTTTGTCCAGAGCACGCACGAGTTCCTTGACCTCATCCAGCCTGCCTGGGTAAGCCGTGACAATAATCTGATTCGAACGAGGATCGCCCATGATGGCGCCAACGTTTTTCGATTCGAGTTTGGTCCTTAGCTGAGTTTCCACATCTTTGGCATCGGCATATTGAAGATCAAAAACAGCCGTGAGCATTTTTTCTTCCATGCTGTCGAGCAGAAGTTCCATTTCAATGAGTTTGTCGGGTGTATCGATCATGATGACTTTTCCGGTTTCTTCATCGATGATGACTTTTCCAATAGCACTCTGCACCGACTGCAGCGCAGTGAGGGCATAGCTCGGCTTTGCGTACTGCAGAGTCCGTATCTTCATCTTCTTCTTGTCATTGTAATTCTGACCGTAGAGCTGAAAATATTCGTCCTCCGTCATGACATAGATGATTTCGCCCTTTATATCATAAGCAAGAGTATTAGAAACAACGATGATTTCGAGAGCGTCGCCGATAGAAACATTGCGCAGGAGCAAGGTAGACCGACCCTGGACGTTTCGACTGGTGACGATATTGATATTTCCCTCAAGCGCGAGAAACTTCAATACATCGACGACATTAATATCCCGAAGATCGAGAAAGATTTTCTTTTTCAAGCCTTCATTCAGCCCCTTCTCGACCATGACGTCTGCCATGTCGGCACGAAGATCGCTGCACGGAAACACCAGTACACTCAGAGCCGCGGCAAAAAATAATATCTTATAGTTTCTGGCAAAATGATTCATCAGCGAAGCTCGATGGTTTCTTCATTGAAGCGAAAGAGGACGCTGTCAGGATTGATCTTGTCCACTTGAAGCCCTGAAAGCGTGTCCCCCACTTTGAGGAATGTCGTTGTGTTTTTCTGTAAATCCTCAACCATGCAGAATGTTTTTTCGGGACTGGACGCGTAATAAGAAATCCCAGCGAGTTTCCAGTCTTTGATAAGTCCGACAAGCTTGAGCGACATCGCATTTTCTTCTTCTTTCACTTCTTCTTTCTGACGCTTATCATAAGGTATGAAAACATTGAGTTTTTCGGCTTCATTTAAAAGATTGGTATCGAATATTTTCTTTTCCGAAAACTGAATGTCGGAGACTTCCTTATCCGGTACCTGCAGTCCGGAGACATAATTGCTATTCACGACCTGGACCTCATAAAACATACTGGCCAGAAGATATAATGCGAGCAGGACCGTGATAATTTTTCCAGCCTGATTAGCTCCTCTGAGATTAACGAACTCCTTACGGTTCTTGAATGCGTTGACCCAGCTGTCCCGCGTTTCCTCGACCAGGCCTTTTATGCCTTGAGGAGACATGACCTGCTTGAGTTTCTGGACAAAGTCGTTTTTACGGACGGTTTGCTTCTTGCTCGTCTGATCGCCGCGGCCGCCTTCAATGAGCTGAAGCAGCCGCTTTTCTGGAGTCAGTGTTGAATCGTTGTCAGCCATCCGGACCTCACATCTTCCTCGATTATTTCATTCACTACATATTGGTCCACATAGGGCTGCCCGTTCATGACCGCCAGTTTCAGTGCCCTATGGCAGAGCGACGTAATTTTTCTTGGATATCCGTCACTCAGCCGATGTATCGCTTCGATCGCATCGTGACGGAAAAAAGGCGTGCCCGAGTAACCCGCTTTTCTCATTCTGAATTCGATCATATCGCCTGTCTCGGTGAGAGATAATGGATGAAGACGTGTCTTGAAGCTGATTCTGTCGAGAAGATTCGGCATCGTGATGATTTTAGAATGTAATTCAAGCTGCCCCAGCAGGACGAGCTGTAAAAGCTTACTGTCGTTGGTTTCATAATTAAGCATCACTCTCAGCATTTCGAGAGACTGCCGCGAAAGCTTCTGCGCTTCGTCTATAATCACAACCACTGTTTTCCGCTCGTTAACACATTTGGCGTAAAGATATTTTTGGAGCACCTGCTTCAATTCAAGTTCGTTCAAATTCTTCAAAGGTTCGCCGCCTGAATATTTTTCCATCTTCTCGTCAAAATTCATGAGCAGCGCCATCAGAAAAAGACGTTCACTTTTAAAATACGGATCGAGAATAATGCTGAGGACGAATTCGTCTTTGGTTTTCAGCGACTGAATCAGTTTGCGAGAAAGCGTCGTTTTCCCCGTCCCGATATTTCCCAAGATGACAGAGAGGCCGCGTTTCAAATGCAGTTCAATGACTGCGTTGGTAAAAGCCCTGTCATGCTCTGCGCTGAAAAAGAAAAACTCAGGATCCGGACTTGTCGAGAACGGTTCTTTATGAAGGCCTAGTGTCTTGTAATAGCTCATGTTCTGCACCCTTTAAAAAGTTAAACCTCTCTTTGACTATTTTTCAAGCCCATTAAGTAATATTTTTGATCATTAGTGATCTATTTATGGCTTTAATCTGCAAATCTATGCTAAAGAAAGAAGAAACGTGATCTGAGGAGGTGCGTAAGTAGTTTTAATGAAAGGGGTTAACGATAATTCATGGAAACTACGCGGTAATTATGAAGGCTTGAAGCATAAAAATGAATGGCGGACCCGACGGGACTTGAACCCGCAACACCCGGATCGACAGTCCGGTACTCTAACCAATTGAGCTACGGGTCCCCATTCAAAGAGCCCACATTTTATCTGTGGACTGTGTCGTGAACAAGGAAAAAATATCTTATTTCGTTATTAGGGGATAAAAAGATGGTGGGCGATATAGGATTCGAACCTATGACCCCCTGCGTGTAAAGCAGATGCTCTAACCAACTGAGCTAATCGCCCCTCATGTAATGACGTCGGCAGATCCGGAAGCTGCCCAGTCCAACGTCAATATTCATTCACCTCTTCGATGAGGCGCTTAAGGCGGGCAAAGTGACGACGGTTAAAATAAAAAGAAAGCCGGGTCAATTCATGAGTGCCCGAAGGTTCGTTTCGTTCTTCCACGAAAGGATCTTCGTGCTGCTCTATTTTGCCTTTCTTTAAAATGTCTTTAAATTTAAGATTCAACTGGAGAATTTTTTTCCCAGGCAAGGGCCGTTGAATCCGCATGACAAGCAAATCCCGGATATAACGGATGGAATGATAGTTGCGGTAGAAATTGGTGATGATTTCGGCTGCCTCGGCGGCGGATTGTGTAAAATCAACGAGATTGACGTCGTCGGCGTCGATCAGCTTACGTCTTCCAAGATTATTTTTCAGCCAGTTCTTCCAGGAGCTCCAGTAACTGCTGCCGCTTGGGTCAAGACACACAAGGGGCCGGGGAGTGGTTTTCCCGGTTTGAATCAAGGTCATTGTCTCGAAACCTTCGTCATGAGTCCCAAACCCCCCGGGGCAAAGAACCGTCGCGTCTGATTCCCTTATGAATATAAGTTTGCGAGTGAAGAAGTATTTGAAATTAACCAGTTTTGAATCGGTAGCGATGACGGGGTTGGCGGATTGCTCGAAAGGAAGGCGGATGTTGGCGCCAAAACTTTTGGCGCGGCCGGCGCCTTCGTTTCCGGCATGCATGATACCGGCGGAGGCACCGGTAATGACCATCCAGTCTTTGGCCGCAATACGCTTTGAGAAATCCCGAGCCTGTTTGTATTCAGGCGCTGTGCGGGGAGTTCGGGCGGAACCGAAAACAGCGACTTTTCGAACATGCCGATAAGGAGAAAAGACTTTGAAGGCGTAGCGAAGTTCCTTGAGAGTCGTATTGAGGAGTTTTATGTCGCCACGGTCGAGATCTTCCTGACAGACTTTGAATGCGGTAACCACCATTTCTTCAAGAAGATCTGAATTTGTCAGCCCGGATTTATCCACAAGGCCATGAATATGCTTATCGAGCTGCGCATCTCCCGTGCTATACCCCTTCTTGCCCGAAGGCTCCATGCTCTTCATGTTATTCCACCCTGATTTGGAGAATTAAATCACCTTCGTGATTGCAGGAAGGACAATTTTTGCCCTGTCTGACAAGACGGAGTTTCTGACTGTCCCTGGTATTGGACGGAATTTTAACCGTAAGATTTATTCCCTCGGGAGTTTTGAAAGAAACACTCCCACCCTCCCTGGCTTTCTCTGAAGAAATTTTGAGATTGACCCGGATATCCGCGTTTACAGTCTTTATCGATTCTGCTCGAGATCTCGGCGAATGGGTTTCCCGTTCCTGATAATTTCCCGCACCCGCATTCCGACCGAATAAATCTTCGAAAATATCTCCGAATGCCGAATACTGACTGCCTGGGTTGACACTCTGCCCTCGGTATTGTCTCAGAAAATCATCAACATTAAATCCCTGAGAGCCCGCAAAGTTCTCGGCACCATGTCCAAATTTACGTTTCTGATCGTATTGTGAGCGTCTTTTGGAGTCGCTCAGGACATAATACGCTGCTGAGATTTCTTTGAACTTTTCTTCTGCGTCTTTACGATTAGCAGGATTTTTGTCCGGATGGTGTTTAACCGCGAGCTTTCGGTAGGCTTTTTTCAGATCTTCTTCACTCACGGTCTCTGAAACACCGAGAGTCTGATAGTAATCTTTCTGTTTCATATCAAAAATAACCAAACAATTCTTAATTGGTGGAGGTGGAGGGAATTGCACCCTCGTCCAGAAAACAAGTCATAAAAGGCACTCCATGCTCAGTCCGTGTTTTGTCTCATCCTGCAGCCTTCCACGAACAAAATTATGCAGGACGAGCTGCTTAAAGTCTTAGCCCGGAAACCAGCAGCATATTTCCGAGAGCACCCTGCTAAATGTCGCCACTAGAGCCTAACAGGTATTAGCCCCGTGACGTCACCGTCAATTAAGCGGCGATAGGAAGAGCGAAAGACATGGGGACCGAAACCGGGCCCATGGTTCTTTCGTTCCAGCTGATGTTTTTTTCAGCACTTGATTTTTGCCAGGTTTTTTAAGAGGCCGCCTGACAACCTCTGCATGCTCCCTTTATAGCTGTATCCTCTGTCGATCCTATTCACCCCCATATTGAGAAAAAGCAATCCCGTCGGGATAACGCTTTGTTACTGGCTAAGTATATCACTATGACGATACGAACTCAATCGCGGTTTCAGAGAGAGAGAAATCAGGACGAAGTTCTCTAGTCAGCTTAAATACCGAGAGCTCCTGATTCTTCATTGATTACCCGGCAGGCTTTCGCATTATCCGAGGTCGAGAAAACCCCGACGATTTTGAAGCCATCGCCGCTAGTGCCGTAAACGTACTGAATGAAAACGCTGTGGTTGCCTAAAATTTTTGCGACCGGCGCCAAAGTTCCCTGGCTGTTTTCGAAATCGACGATCACAACGTCCCTTTCCTCAATATGCGGAATGAAGTGCGCCAGGGCTTTTATTGCCTTGGCATTGTCCTGCACCAGCATCTGTAAATAGCCTTGCTCACCGGCTGAATAAGCACAAAGATGAATGATCGACACATCCATGCAGGCAAGAGCACTTGTCACCCTTCCCAGTAAGGCGGTTTCGTTACGCATGCTGAAATAGAGTTCTCGCTCGATACGCGCTCTGGCCATTAGCTTATCCTCGTTTTGTGAATTTTTTTATAGCAGCGTTGGATTCTTTCTCGTGCAGCTTGCGCTTAATTGTTTCGCGTTTATCGTGCTGCTTTTTACCTTGGGCGAGGGCGATTTCGACTTTGATGCGTCCATTTTTAAAATAAAGAGAAAGTGGAACAATCGCGTGGCCCTGTTTCTGGCTCTGGCCTGAAAGTTTTTCGAGCTCCGCTTTGTTGAGAAGGAGTTTGCGGATTCTGATCGGGTCCAAATCCTGATAGCCTTGAATCCTGGAATACGGGCTGATATGGCAGTTAAAAAGAAAGGCCTCGCCTTTCATTATGCGGACATAAGAATCTTTCAGATTCGCCTTACCTTCCCGGATCGATTTGACTTCCGCGCCGATGAGCGAAATCCCCGCTTCGTATTTATCGAACAGGTGATAATCGAACCTGGCTTTTCTGTTTAAGATGACCGTGTCCACAGCGGCTCCGTTTGACTGCATTCGTCTGGCCCTAATTCGGGCAATTCGGTCATGAGCTTAAAGGCGGGAGTAAATCGTGCCGGCAAATTCTAAGCTTCTATCGGGAAACTCGGAATCCGGCCAACTGGTGCCGAGGAGGGGACTTGAACCCCTACGAGGTTACCCTCGCTGGACCCTGAATCCAGTGCGTCTGCCAATTTCGCCACCTCGGCCCGGATTTGAGAAATTGCTCGGAATATATAAGTTTAGGCTGTGGAGAGTCAAGCAATAAATAGGTTGATACAACAGCGCTCAGATACCTGCGGGCGGCGGCGAAGAAAATTTCTCTGCCCCAGCTGCGGGAGATGACGCTGCAGGGACGTTCTCAGTACTAAGTTCCGCTTCAGCGGAAAGATCCAAGGCAGGTTCACTCTTTTTTTCAACTGCGGCAAGAGGGATCTCCACAGCAACCGGCGTCTCCTCTGCTTCAGCTTTCTTAGGAGTCACATTTAAACGCCTGATCTGAACCGCACCTTTCTTATACTCCCCAACCCTGTCATGGAGAAAGACCAAAGTTATCTCCGTAAGCTGCGTAGGCGTTTTCAAGTGGAGAGGAAACGTCACAGGCTGCCACTGCTCTTTAGGAAGTTTTGCGGCAAAAGCGCGTACAACCCCTGTTTTGGCTTTCAGTTCGATGCGTATGGCCTGAGGTTCCCCCTCTCCGTCGGGAGACTTTCGCATTTCAAACTGTAGGCTATCGAATTGTGACAGGTCAAGATCTCTGGTTTTCATATAGACCCCCACGAAGGAGCCCTTAGGGAAAACATCGTATTCCACTTCAAGATAAGATTCCCCTGTGGAGTCATCGAGAAAAAAATCACGTCCGCTGTAACCGAATTTAGGTGTGTAAAAAGTCCCATGGTCGAAGACAAAACTGAAGAAACTCCCTGCTTTTTTGGAGAGATCAAGCTGCATGGCTTCCATGGCGGCGCTCTTCAGCTTCAGATCATACACTTCCCGCATATGGTTCCACTCTTCCCGTGACATTCGTTTCGGCTCATCTGCATTTTTCCCCGCTTCAGCTGAAGCAAAATGAAGCGAAGGAACCAGTCTCCAAGATTTCCCGAATCCGGAAGTTCCTGAAACCTCGGCCTTGCCGCGCATCACGCCAAGCATGGACTGACCGGCCGGTTCACTCTTTAAATAAAAATAGCCGTGCTGTGCGCGAGCCCTGATGCCTTGTCCTTCGAGATTAAATGACGCCCTGCTGCTGGAGTCCGCTTCCGATCCCTTTTCCGTGGCAAGAAGAATCTCACCTTTTGCGACATTCAGGTGAAACCCGCGGTTCTTGTCAAAATACCCGGGTTTCTTGTAAGCGAGTTCCGAACCAGCCTTCAGCCGGGCCTTGAGCTGCCCCGGAATAAGAAGGTCAGCTTCTGACGCCTCCCCTGTGCGCAAACCGCCGCCGGGAAGAAGCCGCATGCCTCTCTCAGCTTTCTTCCAGGAACCGTCCGCGGAGAGAATTTCGACATTTCCGCTGAAATTATCGATTTCAAACTCGGGAAGATTCACAGGCCCTCGCCGAAGAAAAGAAGCGATCAGAATACAGACGGCGACAACTAGAAGGACTATAAGGACAGGCACGAAGGGCCGAAGAAACGAAGGCTTCCCCTTCTTGAGGTTCACTTTATCTTCGAATGGTTTTTCAATGCGTAATTTAGCCATAGTATTTTCTCAACAAGAACAATTGCAGCTGCGAGGGAACGTCCCGTATTAAGGACTGGTGGGCGATATAGGACTCGAACCTATGACCCCACGCATGTGAAGCGTGTGCTCTAACCAACTGAGCTAATCGCCCTCCAGGAAGGCCTTACAGGCAGGATTCTCAGGCGCGGCCCAAATATTCACCGGTCTCAGTACTAACCTTGATTTCCTGACCCTGGTCGATAAAAAGAGGAACCGAAACTTTGAGGCCCGTCTCACAAGTCACGAGTTTTGTGTTGTTGGAAACAGAATCCCCTTTGACCCCGGGAGCAGATTCGGTCACTTTGAGAATGACGTTCTTCGGCAACTCCACAGTGATGGGACTATCATCTGTAAACAGAATTTTAAGCTCCATGCTTTCTTTGAGATAATTTTTCCCATCCCCGATCACTTCCGCGCTTATGGGAAAGGAATGATAGTTTTCCATATCCATAAAATGGAAACCTTGTTCGTCAGAGTATAAGAACTGGCACTGGCGGGGTTCCAGCATGGCGCGCTCAATCGTGTCGCCCGAAGCAAAACGGTTTTGGACCAGCTTTCCCGAACGCACATTTTTAAGAGTGACCTGAACGAAACTTCGGAGATTTCCGGGGGTGCGATGCTGAAAATCCGTAACGATGTAAATTTCCTTTTCAAATATGATGGCTGTACCCTTGCGTATTTGTGTCGCTTGCATGAAAGTCCTCGGATATGAAAGTTTGAAGATGGCGGATTATAGCAGTTCGCCTAAGGGTAGGCAAACTTCAATTTTGGGGCTTGATGCAGATGATCGACAAAATACGTTCGGCTGTTTTCTCCTTACGAAACGAGAAAAAACGATCCTGGCAGCACGCCGTACAGACCCCCGTATCCACGACATTTTCAGGCGCGATCCCTTCCGAGGTCAAGTCTGCCTGGATCGCGGCGACCAGGTCCATACGTCCGCCTACCGCTAGTCCCTTTAATTTTCGAGGCGGCTTATAATACTCGGGAAAAAAATCAGCAAACTCCGCCCCCACTTCGTAGCAGCACTTTCTGATAGCCGGGCCGATCGCAATCTTGATTGCAGACGGCTCTGAGAGAAAATTCTGGCGGTATGCCTGTACCATCTTGCGGGCTATTCCGTGATAAACGCCGCGCCAGCCGGCATGGGCAATTCCGATAATCCGGTGTTGGGGGTCCCAGAAATAGATCGGTACACAATCCGCCGTAAAAATACCAAGCGCGATCCCGGGTGTCGTGGAAAGCATGCCATCCGCTTTACAGTCAGGCGACGGTTTTTTATCGTTTGAAACGAGGACGAGGTTAGCACTGTGCACCTGATTCAGGAGCACAAGGTTTTCAGGAAGGATGTTAATTTCTTTTAAATAATCTTTGCGATTGGAAGCGTTGAATTCCCTGCCCGAAAAAACCGCAAGGACCTCATCGCCCAAACCTTCGACCCGGTGAACGCCTTTATGGGATTCCTGAATCATCGATTCTGCCCCTTTCATCATTAGACGAGAGCTTTAAAGAGCAACCTACGCAGCGGATGTCTGTGCCTGTGCCGGGACTTCTTCAAAGAACTTTTCTTCCGTCAACAGCTTCTCCGCGCTTTTGATCACGGGGTCGGCGTGGAAACGTTTCCGGATCGCGCCGTCCTTCAAGTAATTATTAAGCGCGACAAATAACATTCCCTGATCGAGTGAAAGATACTTTCTCGCAACGAGCCCGGTTTTTACTGTGACAGCGTCATAAAACCCATATTCGCCGTAAATATCATAAAGTTCAACCAACTTCCTCAAGTTTGCGACCACTTCCGCCGGTGCAAACTCGACCGCGAGAACGACCGCATGCGGCGTTACGACACCTGCCTTATATCCTTTGGATCCGAATGGCTTAGCGCCGAACTCGGAATAGCCCCCCTCAGGAACAGACGACGGGCTCATGCCCCAGACAGGCTGTTTCAGTTCCTCTTTGGCGAAACGTATCTGACCGAGCACATGGCGTTCGTCGTTGAGTCCCAGACCTTCCTTCGCCAGTTCCTTCTCCTGCAGAACGAGCGTCGGCATGAGTGCCTCGAAAGCCGAGCCGCCCCAGCTTGGAACATACTTCATCCCCTTCCACTCATAATATCCCGCGTGGTAGGTGTGGCCGAGTGTTTTCTTTTCGACACGATTAATGGGCTTCATCTCCTGCCACTCGTAAGAATCGGGAAAGGTGCGGATAAGCCCCCCGAACCAATGCTCCTCGGGAACTTCTTTCCTCGCGATGCCCATATAGCTTGTTACACGGGGTTCGGTGTAAAATGTTCCATAATGGTAATCAGAATAAACCTGAAGGTGGTCGTAGTAGCCGTGGAAAAACTGCCGTTCGACAGGGTTGTAGAAAAAACTAAGGTCGCCTCTCTCCAGCAAACGGCTGGCCTGTTCGGCCAGTTCTTCCGCAAATGCGTTTTTTACAACGTACAGACCCGCCATGAGCCAGCCGCTGTCGACCAGTGAAACAAAGTAGCTGGTTCTTTCAAGTGTAGTCGTGTCGTAATAGTTGTAGGGAAATCCGCTCTTGTGATATTCGATCTTTTCAAGTGTATCCATCGTCAATTTCAAGCGTCTCACCGCTTCGGCCCGGTCAATAAAACCGAGGTCGTATCCTGAAACCACGCACATGAGATAGACGCCGATATTCGTAACGTTCGTGTAGTCGCCGACCCAGGTGCCTTCACTAACAGCTTCATCCCCTTTGCCGATCTGGACCGTATCGAGAGGAAGACCGTGCTCCTGGTCGACGATTTCATTAAAAAATCGCCAGGTGTCGCGGGCCACTTCCATAAGAAACTCGCGGTCATCCTCGGGCCATGTCTTTTTTACAACTGATTTTTCAGGAAATCCCCCGAGACGTTTGATAAGAAATCTCGCAAACTCGAGGCCCTCGAGTTTGGTCGGTGTTTTTTCTATATGGCGCGGGGGGAAGTCGACCGCGGTAGGGCCAGGATTTCCCGTGCGGACAAAACGGATGTCATCGAGATAAATTGCTCCGGTTTTTTCTGATACGTGGCGGTCCTGTAGAACAAACACCAGTTCATCGAGTCCGATACGCCCCAGAGAAGGATTTTCCCAGACTTTCGAGCTGGTAAAGTCAAGAATTCCGGTAATCCGGTTGAGAGGGATGCTGACTTTGGTCCATTGATCCGTGACATCGATCTGGTAAGTCCCCTTGATGACCTCATCCGCTTGAGTACCTTTACAAGGCGTTTCCTTGCACTTTTTCAGCTCGATCTTGAAACGTTTGGTGAATCCCTTTTCCGCGTCACCTTTGACATAAAATTCCAGGTGGTCATAATCGCGGGCGTCAAAGCTCTGAAGCTTTGTCCAGAAACCACCCTGCGCGGGACGGTCGGATTCCATGCTGTAATTGATGCTAAGCACCTGCTCGGTTTTTCCTTCGGGCCCCGCCATTTCAACGATTTCTTCGTCCGCCCAGACGTTGTTTATGTCCGTCGGATCCAATACCCAGGAGCCGCTCGCACCCCCGATATTGTTGACAAGATCCTCGCCATCAAAACTATGCACCAGAATTTCTTCGGGAGAAGTGACCGGGGCGGCGGCGACGGCAACAGCCTTATCCTCCGCCTTAACCAGAGAGGAGAAGGGAAGGGTCATAAGAACTGCCAGAGCGGACAAGGGTAACAATCGTTTCATATAGGATGTCCCATTCGTTGAAAAAGTTAGGCGGTCATTTATTTTAGGACGCCTGAAAAAGAGGGATTATTCAGTCAAAGCGGAGGTATTATAAATAACCTTGGAGCTTTTCCCAAGTAAAACTTCCCAAGACACCATCGGGCTCGATGCCTTGAGCTTTCTGAAACGCGCGGAGAGAGTTTCTCGACTTAGGTCCCCAGACTCCGTCTGCGGTACCGGGATTGTAGCCCGCTTTGGCGAGGGCAATTTGAGCATCTTTGGTATTACCGGCCGCAGTACCCGGCCCGGCACCCGCATTTTGCACGAGCAAGTTGAATGTTTCGCGAGTCACCACACCGTCAGCGTTTAATCCCTGACTTTTCTGAAACGCCGTGACCGCTTTCACTGTGCCGTGTCCAAATTTGCCATCAATGGAACCAGGATTAAATCCACGCTTCTTTAGAGCGGTTTGAATCCGCCGCGTTTCTTCACGACTCCAGAGTTTGCGGTTTGACTTTACACTTGTAAGCGATTTTCCAAACTGGTAATCAACAAGAATCTTCAGGTCTTTCCACATACTTCTGCTGCCCATCATCGCTACAGACACTGTCCGATTCATAACCCGGATATGCCCGGCAAAACAATGTTTTGCTTTTCGAGTCCAGCCTGTCTTTCCGACCACTTCGCGTTTGTCTCTCCAGAGCATTTTATTGTGGTTTCTTAGAAAGATTTTTCTCCCGCTTACACTGAGAACCGCTCCTGTCTTGATCTTCATGGCTTCAACGATAAACGGATAGTTCTGAGCATGCCGGGTTATAACCGCGAGATCATAGGACGTCGAATACTGGTTCGCCGCCGGAAGTCCGCTGGCGCGGATAAACTGAGAATTGAGACATCCGATGGCCCGGGCTTTGGCATTCATCTTTTCAGAAAATGCTCCGCGAGAACCGGCCGCAGCGTGAGCAAGCGTTTCTGCGGCATCGTTAGCGGAGTTCACAAGGATCAACTTTAAAAGATCCCGGACGTAATACTTCTCCCCTTCCTTGAGATAAGCTTTGGAGGGTTCGATGGATTCGGCAAATTTAGGAATCCGGATGATGTCGTTGAGAGCAAGGTTATCCATGGCGACAATAGCCGTTAATACTTTTGTCGTGCTTGCCGGCGCCCTTTTGAGGTGCTGTTGCTTTGAATAGAATAATTGCTGGGAATTATGATCCAATAGGACGGCTGATTGGGCAGTTATTGGCAGACTCACTGCTGCGTAGGCGGTCCGGGGAGGAAGAGAAACCGCGATTCCGTAGCTGATTATTAAGAAAAGGGGAAATGATTTCGTCATCAATTTTTGTAACATGTCCTGTAGATCCGCTCTTGTCTGGGTATCGTTCTACCAGATCGTTAAAACTTGTGGAAAAAATATAAAGTTCTCTGCTTTGCACTCATACTTTTTTACAGTATACTATGCGCTCGATTCCGGAAATCTGCTATATGGTGGGCGTAGCTCAGTTGGTTAGAGCACAAGGTTGTGGACCTTGGGGTCGCGGGTTCAATTCCCGTCGCCCACCCCATTTCTCCTCTTGCGCGATTGATTATATCAAACACTTTCCGCTTATTGGACAACATTTCGAGCTTAGTTAGCCCCGCCCATTTCTTAAATAAGGGACTGTCGAAATTCATTTAGCAGGAATTTCCCTCCGTATATCCTGAATTATTATTATTTCCTGAGTATCGGCAACACGCGTAGATAAATAGAAAGAGCGAGCTTTGGAGGCAAAAAAAAGAGGCGGGCTGGTGTGCCCGCCTCTTTTTTGATTACAATTTTTAAGTAACGTCGTGCTGCCTGGGAGGCCTGCGGCGAAAGTTTTTTCTGCCCTGGTGCTGCGGACGTGACGAGTGTCCCTGGGATTGATTCGATGCCTGAGACCGGGAGGGCTGATTCTGGGAATCCCCACCGCCGCCGAATACTTTCAGCAGCCGAGACCACCATCCCTGCTTCTGAGTCTCCAGATCGCGCTGCGACGGATTATTCCGGCCAGGCCCGCGAGAGTTGGTATCATTGCGGTCTCCTTTGAAACGACGGCCGCCTGCCCGGGGATTGCGGTCGCGGCGAGACTGACCTTCACCAGGTGAGTCTGCTTCTGTCACGACAATATCGCGTCCCATGAATTCCCGCCCGCTAAGCTCAAGAGCCTGGGCCGCGTCTTTGCTCTCTATCATCTGGACAAAACCATAACCTTTTGACCGACCGCTGCGTTTATCCGTCACAATCGTGATGCTTTCAATCTGGCCATATGTCTCGAACAATTTGCGCAGTTCATCATCCTTAGTATCAAAATTAAGGTTTCCTACAAATAGCTTTGTTTTCATAGTTCTCCACGTTCCTGTTTCAGTTTTATAATGCTCGTGCCTGCCCTCGCATTTCTTAGCTTCAAAGAGGCCCTAGACGAACCGCCGCCTAAGATACGCAAGTCCTTGAAATGCTTTAGGGTCCAAATCTGCACAGGCAGTTCTTCAGTTCATTTGACTCTGTCTGGCGAGACTCGACTCGAACCAGACTCATCTTAATTTAGCACATTTTCGAGCTATATTATCCATTCGAGGAGAACATGGCAAGCACTCTTCCCAGATTCCCCTCTTAATCGAAGAGATTATAAAGCATAAACGGGCTAAATCCAAAATGAGATTGCTTATTAACCACACAGTATGAGACCTAAATGCAATATCTTGGGGTGCGAAACTTGCATAATTGTGAGTCCCGGGCCAGAATGCATTCAGTATCCTTAATTCCCGGGTCAAGTTTAAACACGATTACACGTTTTATTAAAAAAGGTTATCATGGCAAATGACTCTGTATTCGGGCTCGTGTGTGCCGGAGGGGGCGCGCACGGGGCCTATCAAGTAGGCGTCCTGAAATTTATCCATGAGAAATTCTGCAATGGCGACCAGAGCCCTTTTCAGATCTTCACCGGATGCTCCTGCGGTTCCCTCAATACCAGTTTTTATGGCGCCCAGTCTTACGACGCGAAAAAGAGCCGTTTGTGGCTTGAAGAACTCTGGCTGAATTTTCATATTCCCAGTTATCACGGAAACATGCTTAAAAATGCAGCCGGTCTCTTTTTCCGCGAACTGCGCAAACCGAAAGAGAAACGATCCAGCACGTGGTCCCTTCTCGACCCTCAGCCGATGTACGACGTTATTCAAAAAGGCTTTTTGCGTAAGAGCCTGGATAAGGCGTTAAGCGACGAAACGACAAAAGGCATCGGAATTGTCACGACAGAACTGGTATCGGGAAGATGCTGCTGGTTTCTGGAAGGCGCGAACGCCAAAAGCTGGAATTTGTTTCATTCAATCGCACGAACCGATCGGCTCGTCTCATCTCACGTAGCAGCAAGCTGCAGCGTCCCTATATTTCTTCCTCCGGTAAAAGTAGGAGACCGTTATTTTCTCGATGGGTCCGTGAGCCTTGAGCGGCCTCTTTCTGCCGCTGTTGCAATGGGCGCGACGAGAATTTTGAGCATCGCCTGCAACAAACCTTTTCCTGACGAGCTTCCGACTTATTCCCCCGCCTTTCAGCCCAGGATCTCGAACGTAATCAGAATGCTGGTCAATCGCCTGAGTTTTGACAGCGCACAGGCCGAAGCGACCCAGATCCGGACGCTGAACCAGTTTTATGATTTTATCTCCCGCAAAATGTTGAAACTTGGGAAAGACGAGGTTCCCTTGCCTCTTTTTCACGAGGCGCACATGCCTTCCCATTACAACCCGATCGAGGTCTATCAAATTCACCCCTCCCGCCGCATCAAGCAAACGCCCGTTGATGCAGACTATGGCCACGGGGAAAAAGTCAAACGCGGCAATACGCGTTTTATGTTCCACCGCCGCTTCATTCAGCAGTTAATCGAACTGGGTTATCAGGATGCGGCCGCCCAAGAGGAAGAATTAAAAAAATTCTTTACGGTAAAAAAAAATTCGGGAAGATGGGAAACTCTGCGATTCGGGAAAAAACCGACACTCTAAAAACAAACCTCTCTTTACTAAGAAATGATGGCGCGCTCCGGCCTTTTTCTATACAATGCGCCACAGCTTATCTCATCTTATTCTTCCAATAGAGCACATGCCAAATCCAGCCTTCACGGGCGCCCGTAGCTCAGTCGGATAGAGCATCTGCCTTCTAAGCAGAGGGTCGCTGGTTCGATTCCAGCCGGGCGTACCCATTCTCGCACCTAATGCATTCCTGATATTCATACTCCATGAATTGACCGAGACCGAATCCACTTTTCCCCTATAGGTAGGCCGGAACATCCGCTTTATGATCTGCATAATTCACAAGGAGGACTGAAATGAAAAAAAACGCATGGTTTATTATTTTGGCTGTAATCGCCATCATAGCAGTGGTTGGAATTTATAACGCGCAAGACACCACGGCGGGCGATGCACGTAATGAAATCGGGCAGTCAGGCGAAAATGTATCCGATGCTCTCGATAAAGCTGCAGATAATACGGGCGACGCTATCGACGACGCAGCAGATAATGTTGAAGATGCGGGCGAAAACGTAAAAAACAAGCTCGACTAAACGGACGGCAAGGCTGAGAGTTGTCATTCTCAGTCTTGCATTTCGTTTCCTAATGCTTCTTAAGAAGGTTGGGCAATCATCTGCCATTCGTGGGCGAATTCGAAAAGACCCTCTCTCCACGGTGGAAGATTTATCCTGGGAGTTTGAAACGAGGTAAGAACGCTATAGGGCGGCCGTTTCGCGGGGCGAGGAAATTCAGAGGTCGATACGGGAACAACGCGCGCATTTATTCCTAAGATCTTGTAGAGTTCTTCCGTGAGCTCAAACCATGTTGATTGCCCGCTTCCCGCCATATGCCGAATTCCGTAGGCGCTCGCAGAATTCAATAAATCCTTGAGACCACGCGCAAGATGAGGCGCGAAGGTCGGTGAACCAGACTGATCATTGACGACCCGCACTTCGTCTCTCGTTTTGGATAGGGCAATCATGGTTTTGGGAAAGTTTTGCCCCACGGTGGAATAGAGCCATGAAGTCCTCACGATGTAATGCTGGGGGTTCAAACGAGCGACGAGTTTTTCCCCTTCCAGCTTGGAGCGGCCGTAAACAGACGCCGGGTTCGGGATATCATCCTCTGAGTAAGAACGTCCCATGAGTCCATCGAAAACATAATCGGTAGAAATATGGACGATGGGGATGCCTGCTTCGCGCGTGGCATAGGCCAGGTTTTCAGGGCCCATGCAATTGACGGCGAATGCTTTTTCCGGATCCTCTTCGGCCTTGTCCACCTGCGTGTAAGCGGCAGCGTTGAGAACGGCATCGAACCGGTTCTTGCTGATAAAGTGGAGCACGGCTTCGCGGGAAGTAATGTCTAGAGTATCAAAATCCGTACAGGTCAGTTCATGCTCGGTGAAAGAGTTTTTTACCGCCGTGCCAAGCTGGCCACGGCATCCCGTGAGAAGTATTTTCACACAAAATCCTGTTCAAGTATCCTTAAAAGGTGCTGGCCATAACCGCTTTTTTTCAAAGGCTCGGCAACGGCGCGCACTTGTTCCGCCGTCAAATAACCCATTCTATAACCGATCTCTTCAAGACAAGCGACTTTCAGTCCCTGCCTTTCTTCAATAACCTGAATAAAGTGGGAGGCCTGAAGAAGGGAGTCATGGGTGCCTGTGTCGAGCCAGGCAATGCCTCTGCCCATCTTTTCGACGAAGAGCGGCCCCTCTTTCAGATAGGCGATATTCACGTCCGTGATCTCGAGCTCACCCCGGGGAGAAGGCTTAAGGCGGGATGCGATTTCAAGAACCCGGTTATCGTAAAAATAAAGTCCGGTCACGGCATAGGTCGACTTGGGCTTAGAGGGTTTCTCTTCCAGGCTTACTGCCCTGCCGTTCTGATCGAATTCGACCACGCCATAGCGTTCAGGGTCCTTGACCAGATAAGCGAATATAGTCGCGCCGCTTTCCCTCTCTCCAGCTCTTTTCAGCATTTCGGGTAACCCGTGCCCATAGAAAATGTTGTCGCCCAGGATCAAAGCAACCGGATCCCTGCCAACGAACTCTTTCCCGATGATGAAGGCCTGTGCGAGGCCTCCGGGCTCAGGCTGCGCAGCGTAAGTAAGATTGATTCCGAACTGCGTTCCATCGCCAAGAAGCCGTATAAAGCTTTCCTGCTCATGCTGCGTCGTAATCACCAGAACATCCCGGATACCGGCCAGCATAAGGACCGACAAGGGGTAATAGATCATGGGCTTGTCGTAAATGGGGACGAGTTGCTTGCTGATTCCTTTTGTTACGGGATAAAGGCGGGTTCCTGAACCTCCGGCGAGAATAATGCCTTTCATTTGAGCTTCTCCGTCCCTTGGGGCTTCCGGTTTTCAGAAGGCGCCACTCCCAGCCTTTGGCGTTCGTATTTCCCCTGCTGTACTTTTTCACACCAATCAAGATGGGCTAAATACCATTCGACCGTCTCGACGATACCTGAGTCGAAATGATGTTTGGGCTTCCACCCGAGTTCCCGGGTAATTTTCGCCGCGTCGATGGCATATCTTTTATCGTGGCCAGGACGGTCCTGAACAAAGGTCTTGAGGGCGGTGTAGGAAGAAAGCCCTTTGTTCCTCATGGCCTGATTTTTAGCAGCGGGACGCAATTGCTCGAGTGTACCGCAGATCTTGTCCACAATCTCGAGATTGGTGCGTTCATTGTTACCGCCGATATTGTATTTCTCACCCGGCTTGCCCGATTGATAAGCAAGCAAAATTCCCTCGCCGTGATCTTTAACATAAAGCCAGTCCCTGACATTACTGCCATCGCCATAAATCGGAAGGTCTTTTGCTTCGAGTACGTTCAGGATGGTCAGCGGTATCAATTTCTCAGGATACTGAAACGGTCCGTAGTTATTGGAACAATTGGTGATGAGGGCGGGAAGCTTAAAGGTTTCGAAATACGCTCTCACGAGATGGTCAGCGGAAGCCTTTGAAGCGGAGTAGGGTGAATTAGGCGCATAGGGCGTCGACTCCGTAAAAAGACCTGTTGAGCCGAGTGAGCCGTAAACCTCATCGGTCGAAATATGGACGAAGCGGAACCGATTCTTGTCTGTCTCTGGAAGCTCCCGGAAATAGTTCAATGCCACGGTGAGAAGCATATAGGTGCCCACGATATTGGTGTCGATGAAGTCGCCGGGACTGTCGATGGAACGATCTACGTGGGATTCCGCCGCAAAGTTTATCAACCCCGCGGGCCGGTGTTCGCAAAAAACTTTTTCGACCGCATGGCCGTCTGTGATGTCCGCCTGAACAAAAACAAGCCTTGGGTCAGAGCTGACTTCTTCGAGACTGATCAGATTACCTGCATAAGTCAGTTTGTCGACAACCACGATTTTTAAGGAAGTATCACGCAAAAGGGTTCGGACAAAATTTGCGCCGATAAACCCCGCCCCGCCTGTAACGATAAGGGCATCTCTTTGAGACGACATCTGCGTTAGCCTCCGTAAGATTTCATAATCTGAATGCTGGAAATGGTATCGCGAGTCTCGGCAAGAACCAGGGGAGTATAAAGGATGCCCAGAAAAATCTCAATCGAATAGCTCGAAGTTTTACCCGCTCTGCTCAATGAAGAAGCGGCCGTTTCATATCAGCCGGCAGAGAAGCCTCGAAGCAGCAAGGTTCTCCCGACATGGGATGAGGAAATTCGATACGATGCGAATGAATGGCCGGCCTTCCAAATTTGAGCGTCCAGGGTTCCTTTTGAAAAGAGCCGTACTTTGCGTCGCCTAGCACGGAGTGGCCGTGTAAAGCGCTCTGTATTCGTATTTGATGGGAGCGTCCCGTCTCGAGTTCCATTTTGCAGAGAGTTACAGGCTGATCCATCCATTTTCCCAAGACTTCCTTTTCAAGATGTAAAACCGCTTCCCGAGCTCCTTCTTTCTCTTCACTTGCGCCGGAAACAATATTGCGCTGTTCGTCCTTGATAAGATGGTCACGCCACGTCCCCTGCCCCTTAAAGTTTCCAGTCAGCCAGACTTTATATATCCTCTTCAAATTTCCTCCCTGCAGGCTTTCGGTCAGCCTTGCTGCTGATTTCGAACGTTTGGCAATTACCATAATGCCGGAAGTATTTCTATCGAGCCGGTGAATCAAGCCCACATAATGTCTGCCAAAATAATCTCTCAGCCAGTCGACCAGGCTGGGCGTACCTGAGATGTCTGACTGGCTCAGCATTCCCGCCGGTTTGTCGAGCACAAGAAGATGCGCGTCTTCAAAATGAATTTCGGGATCGAGGTATCTCATCAGGATCCCAGATATTCTTTTGGGTGAGTTTTACGAAACAGCCAGAAAAAAACTGTTTCCGGAAGAATCCTGTAGACAATTGCAAGGAACGCCCAGCGGCTGGTAATAAATACTCTCTTTTTTTTCTTCATGAGTGCCCTGTAAATCTGCTGGGCTGCCTTCTCGGAAGAAGAAACAAAAAAAATATCCTGCGTGCGTGAAATCATCGCGGTTTCGACGAAACCAGGAAGAATGTCGGTAATAACGATGGCAGAATTGGCGGGTAATTGGCCGCGTAATCCCTGCAGATAATTGGAAACAAAAGCTTTTGAAGCGCTGTAAGCCGGGTTTTGGGGACTCCCGCGAAGGCCCGCAATGGAAGAAACGCCTGCAAGATGCCCTTGGCCTGTGTGGAGAAAACGAAGTAAAACGCACCTCGCCAGCGCAGCAAAACCGCTGATGTTCGTACGTATAGTTACCGCTTCGGTTGAGATAGGCGAAGCAGGATCATACATATTCGTCCCCGCATTGAGAATGACAAGATCAATTTTTCGGGTGAAGATTTTTTGCATAATTTCAAGAGACTCCTCGGTATGGGTCACGTCCATATAGTGCGTTTCAATAGAAACGCCGGGAAGGCTTTGCCTTATTTCCTCGAGCATCCCGGTTCGCCGTGCGGTCAGAATGAGCTCCCAACCCTTTTGCGCAAAAACATACGCAAGCGCGCGGCCAATGCCTGAACTCGCTCCGACGATGAGGCAAATCATGGATTCACTCGCTGAATAAAAGAAAAAGGCCTGTGCGTTTAGCGCGTTTCGACAGGCGGCTGCGCAAGAGTCACAACGGTGCTGATGGGTTTAACCTGGGCGCCGGCAGGTTCGGCGATTTTCATGATGCGGGGTTCGGCAATGCGGATTTTCTCATTCCGGGGAAATCTGATCACTTTTCTTGCAGGAATAATTCCTTTGGGTAAAATCGCAGGTTTATGAATTGCTACTCGCGAATTATATCGACCATAATCCGCAGATCTCATTTCAGCGCTTTGATTGCCGGGTTCGTCATGAACGCCTTGGAGATCGGCAGTAAAGGAAAGATCCGCATTCAAAAAAAATGCGGCGGCTAAAATCGAGAGTCTGCAATAATGGCGGATCTTCATGGCGTAGAATCACTTTAACTTGCGAGATGGGTTATTCTACGCTTTTTCCCGGAGTCCGGCCAATTCTTTTTTGCGGCAACGGGAGGGCTTTAGTTCTTTTTGAATGGTTTGAGCGCGGAATCGATGACTTCTTCTTTCTGAAGATCGCCTCTACGGTCAAAATGCCGGGTAACGGCCAGCTTACCGTCTTTGTAGACCTCTTCCTTTCTCAGGGATCCGTCCTCGTAATAATACTTGGCTTCGCTGACCAAATATTCTTTCACTTCTCCCGGTTTTTCACCGGCTTTTCCATTTAACAGACGGGACTTGAAGGTATCGGTTGGCTGGGTGTCTGGCGGCAGCGTGAAAGCTGCTGCATCGGTGGGAGCCGATTTTACGTTTTTCTTTTTTAGCCAGTCATCGTATTCGGCAAGGCCGTTGCGCCTGATTTCTTCGAGGATAAAATCCGGGACGTAGAGGTAAAAAAACGAAAGATCCGTTCCCTTTCCGCTGTTGTAGTTCACTTGAGAGTTCATTCCCTCATAATTCTTCAAGGCTGATTCCGGATTCTCCATAAAGTCTCCGAGCCAGTCCCTGATTCGTTTTATTATCTGTTCATACCGGGCATTGTCTTCCGTATTGTAACCGGCGAATTGAACACCAAGAAGCTGGACATGGACTTTTTCGCTCACCGTGACCGTGTCACCATCGACAAGACGCAGCAAGTTTCTGATCTTAGATCTTTCCCGCTGCTCCTCCCCCGATTCAAGAGGTTGAACGGCAGCTTCCCCTTGCTGCTCTTCATTTCCACTGAAGCCGGAACCGGGGAATCCTTTTCCAGCTTGGGGCAAGGGTTCTAAAAAACGATAATTCTGTTCTACGGAGGCAAACTCTTCTGCTAGCGCGTGCGAGGGATAAAAAAAGGAGACAGCAGCGAAGAGGGCGAAAAAAAAGCTATGGGTTAGCCTGTCACCCTCAGCTATGTGTCGGCGAAGTAGCACATAGACCTCGGCAGATCGGATTTTCAACCGCCCGGACCCTTTTTTTTCTTTTCGACTGGATAATGAAATCAGCAGGCGGCTGATATAAGGAAGATAACACACATGCTGGAAAACAATTTCGCTTTTATTCGATTCTAAGGTAATGCTTCAAATTACTATAGCGCAGCGAAAGCGCCTGTCATTCCGGGCTTAAGTTTTTGAGAAGAAGCGGTTGCCGCGGGAAGTTCCAGGACATATCGAGCCGGAGCTGCAGGATAAACACTTTCACAGGAAGATGTGATGCACGGTGGAACATTTTCAACCATGTGAATTATCTTTAAATCTTTGTCCAGCCACAGGATATCGATACTAAATTTCATATTTTTCATCCATATCGAATAGCGGCTTTCGCCTTCGAAAATAAAAAGCATTCCGTGGCCAGAGTCAAGCGAGTCGCGGTTCATGAGCCCCTGTTTTCTCGATTCGGGGGTGTCCGCAATCTCAAGCGCGAAACAGGTCTGATCAAAACAAATCTGTAGAAAATTTTCGCGCGGCTTTTCTCCCAGGGAATTGTCGGAAATCAGGGACAAGATGAGGAGGATGAGGACGGGCAGTTTCAAAAAACTCGATGGGAAGTCTAAACGCGCTTCTCTTTTTCGGGTCTTCCCAGCCTGCCGCCAAGAAAATCTTCTTCCCATTCGCTTAGCAGATTCTTGTCGCGATCCGCGAAGATGGTTGCAAGAAATAGAACGAAGATGATCCCGCATAACAAAGCACATATGAGTAGTTTCATAGATAATCCTATGGTGAATCAGCCGGCATTCGTTCCGGTGTCCGTTTAATCTCATAGAGGTTATCGACAATTCCTTATAATATTTAAAGTTAATTCTCTGCCCCCAACAGGAACATCTCAAGATACGCGGATAGGCAGACGATAACTTGAGTACCAAAAAGGAGGGAACGATGGACCTCGATCCCTGGATTCTTCATATAACAGGCTTGTCACTCTTGATTGTTTCTTATTACCTCTTCGTCGCCGCCTGAAAGCAAGTCCTCTCTAAATTTCCCTTTCAGAATAGGGGGTTTTTGTGAGGATTTTACCCCCGCATTTCTAAATCTTTCTCGCCCACGCTCATCGCTTTTTTTCTGCCCCTTTGTGAAAGTTGCCGCGTCAGAAGAGGGTTTTTTTGAAGCTTTTTGGCCCAATAGGGCCGAGAGCACACTGAGCAGAGCCCGTAACGGGATCCTCGCTAGTACCTAACTGCGGTGAAAAGACAAAATCAAAAGGTCCCGTGCCCCCTGCTGTGGTCGCCAGACCACGGGCAGGCAAACGGCCTATCAGACCCAGATCCCGGCAAGTACTCGGCAACATCCTGAAAAAAGGCTACTTCAATCAGATTGTCGAACCCGGATCTTCCTTAAAGAGCCGTGGAGCTGCTGCCGGCAGCCTGCAAATTTTCATCCGGAACGGAGGGAACGCCTTCATCTGAGGGAAAATCAAGTTGAATTCCCCTTCATGCAGATAAGTTTTTAAAAGGCCGCTGCGTGTATTAAAAATGGCGGTTTCATACTGCTGAAGTATTTTTTTTCTTTCCATAAGACGTGAGCCGCGCGGCAAGAGTTGCATGCCCGCAGGGATCAACTTCTGCTGCGGGAGAAAACCAGCGCAAATGGAAGTTTCCACTTTCCGGAAACAGATACGCGGTTTCAGAAAGATTCAGAGTCGAGTCACAATATTGCATCAATTCGGCGTCTCTCGGAGCCCTCAGAATACAAACCGCAGCCGGATTCCCGCTCTTTGGATCCTCTTGATGGCGTTAACCATAAAAAACGCTCTGTCAGCTTTCCCACTTTAAAGCTTTTTCGACCGCTTTCTTCCATCGTGTATAAAGATCCCTGCTGAGATCGTTCTTCATCATTGGATGGTAAACTTTGCCGCTTTTCTGGATGGCCAGCAAATCGCTTTCCGACCAAAACCCGCAAGTTACGCCCGCCAGCCCCGCTGCTCCGAAGGCGGTCGTTTCTGTATGCGCAGGCTGCTCCACATCAAAGCCAAGTATGTCGGCCTGAAATTGCATCAGAAATTTATTCGCGACGGCACCTCCGTCAACCCGCAATGTTTTGAAGGTCTTTTGAGGCATGATGGATTTCATTTCCTCGATGACGTCGCGGGTTTGATAAGCGAGGGATTCCAGAGCCGCGCGCGCGATGTGGCGGGGCTCCGTCCCGCGGGTCAGGCCGATAATCATTCCTCTGGCTGTCGGGTCCCAGTAGGGCGCACCGAGGCCGGCAAGTGCCGGGACAAAATAAACGCCTTCGTTACCGGACAGCGACTCGGCGAGTGCTTCCGTTTCATCAGCGGACTTAATTATCTTCAGACCGTCTCTCAGCCACTGAATACCGGCGCCGCCGATGAAGATACTGCCTTCGAGCGCATAGACGGTTTTACTCGCTGTCTTCCAGGCAATGGTATTGAGAAGCCTGCCCGAATGCGGAATTTCGGAACCTGTGGCAGTCATCACGAAAAGACCTGTCCCGTATGTATTCTTCACGACACCCTCCTGCCAGCCTCCCTGGGCATAAAGAGAGGCCTGCTGGTCCCCGAGAACAGCCGTGATGGGAATCTCTCTTCCCAGTAACTCTTTATCGATCGCACCGTATGACCCGCCGCTATCTCTAACCTCGGGAAGCAGCGATTCGGGTACATTGAAAAGGGAAAGAAGTTTTTCGTCGTAACGAAGCGTTTTGATATTATAAAGAAGGGTTCGCGAGGCATTGCCCGGATCCGTAGCGTGAATTTTGCCCCTTGTCAAATTCCATAGAATCCAGGTATCCACGGTACCAAAAATGATTTCGCCTTTGCGGATTTTGCTTTCCACGCCCTCGATATTTTCCATAATCCAACGGATCTTGGTCGCCGAAAAATACGGATCGATAAACAGGCCGGTCATTCCCTTCACCTCGGCTTCGTGAGGCTTTAACTCGCGGCACATCCCCGCCGTCCGCCTGTCCTGCCAAACGATGGCATTCGAAACCGGCCTTCCGGATTTCCGGTCCCAGAGAATTGTCGTCTCTCTCTGGTTGGTAATTCCCACCGCTTGAATATTTTCAACGCCGACCTTCGTCGTCACTTCCCTGAGGGATTTAAGAGCCGTGTCCCATATCTGTTTCGCATCATGTTCGACCCAGCCGGGTTGGGGATATATCTGTGGAAATTCGTAATAGGATCTGCCCAGGATTTCACCGCTTTTAGAAAAGGCCATGACCCTGTTACCTGTCGTTCCCAGATCGACCGAGACGACAACCTTCATCGGGTGCCTCGATTACTTTTCAGGGACGACATGCGCTGTATTAGGTCAACGTGGGCCGGGAACATCCGTGTGAGAGCAGCTGCGTCGGCAAGTTCAAAATCCTGGAAGTCGAAGCCCGGAGCGACAGTGCAGCCGGAGAGACAGTAATCTCCTTCGATAACCTCCGAAGCAAACCAGCTGCCGCCCGGAATAAAGATTTGAAAAGACTCACCTTGCCTGGGATCAGGGCCTAAAATCTTTTCCGTTAGAGTGCCCTCGGCTCCAATAAGCCAGAGCTTCAATACTCCGCCGAAATAATAATGATAGATCTCATCGAAGGCGATTTTGTGAAAAGCTGAACGGTCCCCTTTATCGAGAAGATAGTAAATGGCCGTGCCTGCAGAACGAGTGGGGTCTTTACCGGAGAAAGCGGGTTGTGCGGATACGGAGCGTGGGCTACGGTAAGTTTCAACGAAATAACCGCCCTCCGGATGAGGTGTGAGATTTAGCGCTTGAATCCAATACGCTGCGGTAAATGACATCAATAAATCTCTCTGATTTGGGAAATGACAAGAGGCGAGTGATTGTGCAAGGTTGTTGGAAAATGCGATAAGAGCGGACTCATGAAGAAACACCTCCAGGCCACGCGGGCAGGTTCAGCAAAGGAACCTTATAAGCAACCAGAATTTCAGGGCTTTATCTGTTTGCTGTTGTCGTCATCGTCGCCGCCCTTGATTGATTTCTTGAATTCTCTGATGCCTTCACCGAGGGCGCGCCCGATTTCAGGCAGCCGTTTGGCGCCGAAAAGGAGAAGCACAACAAGAAGAATGACAACAATTTCCATGGGACCCGGCATGCTCATAATAACCTCTTTCTCTGCGATTGATCCCGCGCGTTCAGCGGCGTCATGACGCTCAACGCGAATTCGGGGCGGCAGGATTTGAACCTGCGACATCCTGCTCCCAAAGCAGGCGCTCTAGCCAGGCTGAGCCACGCCCCGTCGATGCGGAATTCATAAATTTATCATAAATGTCAGAAAAGAAAAATAACTAAAAAAAAACAAGCTTCAAGTGCTTTGGCTAGAAAATAGAGCGTTCCTTATGAATGCTGAGTGCGAGACCGAAGGCGATTGAAACGGCCAGATACGAAGAGCCGCCGTAACTTACGAAGGGCAGCGTGATGCCCGTAATCGGCATAAGCCCTATGGTCATACTGATATTGATAAACACTTGGGCGAAGACGACCGCGATAATGCCGGAAGCGAGCAGTTTTGCTTTTACATCCGTCGTGTGAGAAATAATCTGAAAAAGAGAATGAAACAAAATTCCATACATCGCCATAAGCAGGCAGGAGCCGGCAAATCCCCACTCTTCGCCAAGAACGCAGAATATAAAATCCGTATGATGCTCGGGAACGAAGTTAAGCTGGCTCTGCGTCCCGTGAAGAAAGCCCTTTCCCCACATACCGCCTGCTCCTACGGCAATTTTTGATTGAATCGCAGTATAACCGGCACCTAGAGGATCGAGCTTTGGATTCAAGAAAACGAGGATCCTGTTTTTTTGGTATTCTTTGAGAAATATCCACAGGATCGGCGCTGCGGTAGCGACAGACACAAAAGCGAGGATAATGTAACGATACCGGATTCCCCATACAAAAAGCATGACCACCAGCATCGGAATGAAAAGAAGCGAGGATCCAAGGTCGGGCTGTTTCATGATCAAGACCATCGGAACAAGAATAAGCCCAAGGGCCCCGATAATAACCTTGTGCTCTCTCTCCCACGAATAATTAGAACCCAGAAAGTTTGAAAGAGCCATAATCGTCGTAAGCTTTGCGAATTCGGAAGGCTGAATAATAACGGGGCCAACGCTTAGCCAGCGCTGGGCTCCGTAACGGGTGTGTCCGGCGATCTCCACACAAACAAGCAGCAGAATCGAGATGACATATAGAAGATACGACATATTAAGGAATGTCCGGTAGCCAAGGAGGGGGATCATGAAGGCAATCATTAACCCCACGCTCACCCAGAACAGCTGGCGCATTTCATAATTCGCCGGCTCTTCATACGAGGAACTGTAAATAAAAAGGATGCTTACCGCCGTTAGGGACAGAAAAGTAAAAATAAGCAGAAAGTTGATATCCTTAAGCCACTTTTGGGCCATACATTTCCTTCCAGATTTCAAATGTGCCTTTGACAATTCCTGCGGCGGCAATGCCGCCTGAGCCGCCGTGCTCGACAAAAACCACAAACGCGATTTCCGGGTCTTCATACGGAAAGAAACCCGTCATCCAGGCATGCGAATTCAAGGGCGGTGCCTGGGCGGTTCCCGTCTTCGCAGCCATCGTTCCGAAATCTAATCTCGCGAGCTGGCCCGTCCCATAGTCCGACTGAACGACCTGCAGCATGCCTTTTTTTACAATTTCAATGTGCGCTTTAGTGATAGCAACCCGGCTTGTGTCGGGCGGGATGGATGGATCACGCAATAGACGAGGTTCGATACTTCTGCCTCCGCTTGCAATGGTCGCTACGAGGCGCAGAATCTGAAGCGGGGAGGTCAAAAGATAACTCTGTCCGATCGCGAAACTGAGAGTTTCGCCTTGATACCATTTCTCCTTGAAATGACTTTTTTTCCAGGCGGAATCCGGAACAAGCCCGGGAGATATATTCGTGGTCTCGATCTCCATTTCCTTTCCCAAGCCCAGTTCTCGAGCGTAGTGGGCGATTTCATCGGCCGTAAGCAGCTTACCAAGATTATAGAAATATACATTACAGGAGCGTTCGATGGCCTCATAAAGATTCAGATTACCGTGTCCTTGAGCGTACCAGCATTTTCTGGGGCTCGTGCCTGGTTTAAGGCGGAACTGGCCAGAACAGAAAAAATGTGTCCCGGGTGTAATCTTACCCGTCTCAAGCGCTGCCAGAGCGGTTACGAGCTTGAAAATAGAACCGGGCGGATAGGATGAACTGATACCGCGGTCGAGCATGGGCGCTTCTTTATCCTTGATGAAAGAAAGACGTTTACTTTCGAGCCCTGGAGCAACAAAAACATTCGGATCAAACGAAGGAGTGCTCGCCATGGCAATGAGTTCGGAGGTTTTGATATCAAGAACAGCAACAGAAGCGTGATGATCTTTTAAAAGCTCCATGATCCTTTTTTGAAATTCAAGGTCTACAGTTACAATAAGATCTTTTCCCGGATCAGGATTTTTTTCGGAAAGTACGCGCACGAGTTTTCCCTGCGCATTCACTTCGATCTGACGGCCGCCGCGCCACCCGCGAAGTTCCTCGTCATATAGTTTTTCCAGTCCCGCCCGTCCGATCATTGAGTTAAAACCGTAGCGGCCCTTTTCTTCATGATCGAGATATTCCTGTTTATTGATTTTTCCGATGAAGCCAATAATATGTGCGGCTGTTTCTCCGTAAGGGTAGAAGCGGAGACCGGACACCCGGATTTCCACGCCGGCAAGATCCGGCCTCATTTCCTCGATTTTAAAAGCCAGTTCCTGGCTGATGTCTTCACTGATGACAGCAGGCGCAAAAGGATATTCCCGCGGCGATCTCAGTCTTTTTTTAATTTCCTCGTTAGAGAGTGTAAGCATGGCGGAAAGAGTTTTTATCACGTCGGGAGTTACGTCCTCGGGTGTGGCCACGATGTCATAGGCGGGACGGTTTGTGGCGAGCAGATTGCCGTTGCGGTCAAAAACCCTTCCTCTGGGCGCTTCGACAGGGATGAGACGCATTCTGTTCTTATCACCAAGCTCCATATAGTACTGCCCTTGGATCACCTGGGTATGAAACAATCCACCGAGGAGAAATGCAAGGCCCAGATAAATACAGATTCTAAAGATAAGATAGCGCACGTGTTACCTGAAAAGTTCATATTGCCTGAGTGAGGATCTGTCGTGAAAGAGTCCCGACGTTATCCAGAAAAAAACCGGCATGACACAGGCCGTGTAAACAGCCGTATAAAAAGCGAACATAATGCTTTGGGCATCAATCTTAACGCCTGAGCCGCTCAGGGCCGAAAGCAAAAGAGTTCCCAGGCACGCGGCATACACAAAAAAGAATGTGGCCGTGATCCGCGCCAAACTCGATTGTCTGTCCATCTTCTGAAGGGCCGCCTCCAGAATCAACGCCAGACCGGAAAGAGTCACCAGTTCCATGCCGAGAAAACAGCTGCTTGTCATATCTCTAAGCATGCCTGACAACGTCGCGATGTGAAGCGTTCTCCCCCAGCCCCAGTTGAAACCGGCATAAATAATGAGCAGGTAGAGAAAAACCGGCTGGACCAGATGAATTCTCAGGGCAGGCGCGATAGACAAATCGACGACAAGCAAAACCAGTAAATAGACAATTACTTTGTTGGAGAAGACGCGATACACAGCACTTCCTCTATACGTGAAAAAGCTACAAAAGGGCTTACTTCTGCAGCTAAGTGAAGACCCTCTTTATCTTTTCCGAGAGATATGATTTTACCTATCCGGACACCTTTAGGCAGGAGCCCCGTCACGCCGGAACTTAGAACGGTTTCACCGACTTGAACATCGGAATCCAAATCAAGATATCTTAACGTTAAATTTTTGCTTCCGTCCCCGGTTACGAGGCCATGGCTTCGGGTTTCCGCAGCCAGAGCGCTCGTTCTTGAATCCGGGTCAATCAAAACAAGAACGCGGGATGTTGTCAGCCCAGCTTCCAGGACCCTCCCGACAAGACCTTCGGGGACAATGACGGCCATATTCTTGACGATCCCGTGTTTTTCACCTTTATCGATGATAAGACTTTTTCTCCAGGGAGAAAGATCCCAGCCTATGACTCTGGCGGCAATAACTTTTCTTTCGAGTGTTTCAGAAAATTTGAGGATCTTACGCAGCCGGTCATTTTCCCTCCGGGTTTCCTCATAGAGCTCGAGCTTGGTTTCGAGCTCGGCGATTTTTCTCTGATTCTTCTGCTGCTCTTCAAAGGTCTTCCAGAAAAGTGAAAAATAATCCATCAAATCGCCGATCGAGTGCGAAAGGGTGCTCCCGGTGGAGAGCACCGGCTTCAAAATAGTTTGAGAGATCATTTGAGCCTGCTGGGTTACTTCAGGAAATCGAAGAACAAACGTAAGGGGGAGCAGAGAAAGAAGAAGAAAATAGTATCTGCGCTTAATATTCATAGGACCAAGGATGTCTTGTGAAAACGTCCAGGCATAATAGACACTTGCGCGCAGAAGGCAGGATGACAGAATCCTTGACTAAGGCAAAAATTGATTGAGGCTGTAAAACGCAGGGTTTTCTATTAATATTCTTTGCTGTTGTGATTATTAACAGCAAGTCTCTTAAGCAGATGAATCTCGTTTAAATATCGACCGGTTCCCAGAGCTATCGCCGTAAGAGGATCATCAGCTACATGTACCGGCAGGCCGGTCTCTTCGCTGATCAACTTATCAAGCCCCCGCAATAAGGCACCACCGCCGGCGAGAATAAGTCCCCTGTCGATCAAATCAGCTGAAAGCTCAGGCGGCGTTCTTTCAAGTGCCAGTCTGACAGCCTCCAGGATCGACGTCAAAGGTTCAGAAAGCGCTTCGCGAATCTCCTCGCTGGTTATCGTCACGGTCTTAGGGAGACCCGCTAGGATGTCGCGGCCTTTAACATCGAGAGTGGTTTCCTCATCCAAAGGATAAGCAGAACCGACGCGAATTTTGATTTCTTCTGCTGTTCTTTCACCAATCATCAGGTTATAAGTTTTCTTGAGGTGCATAATGATGGACTCATCAAATTCATCGCCGCCGATCCGGATGCTCTTGGAGAATACGATTCCGGACAGAGAAATAACTGCGATCTCGGTTGTTCCACCACCAATATCAATAATCATATTTCCGGCAGGCTCCTGGATCGGAAGACCAACACCAATAGCAGCGGCAATGGGTTCTTCCACCAAATAAACGGGATTACGAGCACCAGCCCGTTCTGCAGAATCCTTAACCGCTCGTTTCTCTACTTCGGTAATCCCACTGGGAACAGCGATAACGACGCGGGGGCTGACAAGATTATTGCGCCGATGAACTTTTCGGATGAAATAACGAAGCATGGCTTCCGTAATATCAAAGTCGGCAATGACACCATCTTTCATTGGCCTGATAGCGACAATGTTCCCAGGCGTACGGCCAAGCATTCTCTTCGCTTCTTCGCCGACGGCAAGAACAGTATGAGTGACCTTATCAATCGCGACAACAGACGGTTCACAGAGGACAACGCCTTGGCCTTTTACATAAACCAAAGTGTTTGCGGTGCCTAAATCTATGCCAATATCACTTGAAAAGAAGCCAAGAACTCTATCGAGCAGCATCATTGAGCTCTAATTCCTTTGGGATTAAATCCCGTATAGTACTGCGCTAAGGCTTGACTGGTCATGCAGTTGTACAGTGAGGTATGGCTGAAATAGCTACAGTCCCCATAAGAGTCGGCAAGAATTGGCGAAAACTTAAGGGATGCACGCCTCAGGAGTATAGGAAAACCGTCTAGGCGTGTCAATGGAAATTCCCATCAGGTCAATGCTTTACATCAATTTAGAAATGCTTGGGTCATATAAAATTTATAAAATTGTGGAACCTGTAAGACGCTCAAAGTCGCTAAAAAAGGAGGGGTAAGACGTGGAGACGCAGGCTGTTTCGTCGATATGCAAATCACCTTCCATTCGAAGGGATGCAATGGCCATGCTCATCACGGTACGATGATCAAAAAAGCTTTCGGCGTGACCTCCTTTTAAACTCGCAATCCCACGAATGATGCAGCCATCAGGGAGTTCTTCAACTCGCGCGCCGGCGGCGTTTAAATTTTTTGTCATCGAAGCGATGCGGTCGGTTTCCTTCACGCGTAGTTCTTCAGCTCCTGAAATGATGCTCTCTCCTTCTGCCAGCGCCATGAGAACCATAATGACTGGAAGTTCGTCGATAACAGCCGGAATTTCCATCTTTTCAATTCGCGTACCCTTCAATCGCCCGCCGAAAACTTTCAAAGTCCCATAGGGTTCAGGAATAACACCGGATTGTTCGATTTCAAAATGGGCACCCATTTTTTTTAGAACATTCAGAATTCCCATTCGCGTAGGATTGAGACAGACGTTTTTGACCGTCAATTCAGAGCCAGGCGTCATGGCAGCCGCCGCGATAAAGAAAGCAGCGGAAGAAATATCACCAGGGATCTGTCCATTTAAACCTATAAGCTTTTCGGTACGGCTGATTTCGATCCAATCGTCCTTCACCAGCAAAGAAGCTCCCGAAGAAAGAAGAAAGCGCTCGCTATGATCACGCGAGCGAAGCATGTCATGAATACGTGTCTTTCCATCCGCATACAGACCGGCAAACAAAAGAGCAGATTTGACCTGAGCACTGCCCAGATGATTCTCATAATCAATTCCCTTTAATTTTCCGCCGCGGATTCGAAGAGGCGCAAAATTACCGTTATCTTTGCCTTTAATTTGAGCTCCCATTTGTTTAAGGGGTTCGGTGACACGCTTCATTGGCCGGGAAGACAAAGAGGGGTCGCCTGAAAGAATAGCTTCGAAACGCTGGCCGGCAAGAATACCAAGAATCAACCTGATAGATGTTCCTGAATTGCCGAGATAGAGCTCCTCATTCGGCTCTGACAGGCCTTGAAGTCCGACGCCATGAACCTTCAGGACATCACCCTCCAAAGCTGCGTTTACTCCCATTTTTTGGAAAGCTGCGAGCGTATGAAGGCAGTCCTCGGATGCGAGAAAACCTTTATAAGTGCTGATTCCTTCAGAGAGAGAGCCAAACATGACAGCCCTGTGGGACAGGGACTTGTCACCGGGGGGGACATAGGATCCCTTTAATGGCTGAGCCGACGCTTTAATAGTTCGAGAGGTCATAATGAGAAGACGCGCTTATTAACTGCGGCGCACCCACACGCGAAGATTCTTAAGTTCATCGAGGATTTTTTGCTGATTTTCAAGAATGGTCACTTGATCTTTTTCAATCTTTACTAGACGGTCCAGTATTTCATTCATGGATTCGGCAGGACTCACATTTTTCTGCTGAGCCATTGCGTCCGAGGGCAGAAGACAAGCGGAAACCAAGCCGCCAACGATAAGAATTGTTTTAAGATTTGCGGACAATGTCGCCTTCCTTAATTTCGCCGCTTTGTTTTTCCTCAACAATAGCTGCGGCTGCGAAGTTGTCATAAAGTTTTTCTACCGCCACAGAGCCAACCGCTTTGCCGTCTCGCTCCACAATAAGTCTGTCCCCCATATGCAAGTCATCTTTTGAACCCATATTCAGCACCACAAAATTGAATTTGCGGTTCACCGTCATAATCTTGGGGTAAGTTACAGCAGGGATATCGTCAAAAGTCGCCTCGGCTTGAGGTGCGCCGTCATTTTTAAAAGCGGGTTCCACGGCAGCTTCATTTGAATTTTCAGGTTCGGAAAACTGGGCTGGTTCAGAAAAAGAGGGCTCGACAACAGGCCCCATTGCAGGGCGCCGTAAATCGGAAACCGCTGCTTCTATCTGCTGGTCTTTATCTTCGAGTTGAGCAATTTTTTCCTGGATATCGGATACCTCGATTCTTCCTTTCTCCAGTTCTTTTTTGAAGATCTGCCCATCGTTACGCAACCGCTGGAATTCTTTCTGAAGCTCGTCGACTTCTCCGCGATACGTAAAAGCTTTTTCCTGGAGCTGATCGGAGCCTCCTTTTAAAGTCTGGATTTGAGAGATTAGATGCTCACGCTGTGTTACTTCTTGCCTAACCAAATCGTATATGTAAACTCCGAAACCGCATGCGGCAAGAGACATAATAAATGACAGCGCGGCAATTATTCTGAGGCCGTAAGAACGGCGTGGCTGCCCGAGAGGTCCAGCAACAGTAAGTTTCGGGATCGCAACATCGGAGGCTGAAATATCAGGTTTAGGAGCCATCTCGGCTTTAGAGAGTTGATCATAAATAGAGGACATAAAGATTTTCTCCTTAGGGAAGTGAGCTATGCTAACACAGTCAAGCATGTAAATCAACACGCCCAAAGGTCGGAATGATTAAAAAAGTGGGGGGCTATTCGCTGAATTGTGGTCTTACTCTCCCTTGGCAGGATTGACGCTCTCCGCAGGAATATTGATACCGAGATTATCTGAAATCGATGGATCAAATGCTTGGATAGCTTTGCGGGCTTCATCCACGGTTCTGGTCTGATTGATAGAGTCCCTGAAACGGGCCGCGCGCGGCATCTCCTTGAAATACCAGCAAGCTACCCGGCGGATCTGAAGATGAGCGGTCCGGGGATTGTGAATTTCCTCCAGCGCCAAATGCTCGAGCAATGTTTGCTTTCGCTCTTCAAACGTCGGGCGAGCAGGCAGAATTTTGCCTTCAAGCGCATATTCAACTTCTCTATATATCCATGGATTACCGAGCGCACCTCTCCCGATCATAACCCCGTCTACCCCGGATATTGATTTTAATCTCACCGCTGCTTCGCCGCCCATGACGTCCCCGTTCCCAAAAACCGGAATTTTCACGGAGTCACGAACTCTTGAGATGGCCTCATAATCGGCACATCCAGAATATTGCTGTTCCCGGGTACGACCGTGAACTGCGATGGCATCAAGGCCTTCCGCCTCGGCTATTTTTGCTATCTCGCTAGCTTCTTTTCCACTTACATCGCTGAAACCCAATCTCATTTTCACAGTAAGTGGAAGAGTCTTTATGTTTTTAATCATACTGCGGAATATCTCCCGCGCTTTTTCAGGCTCTTTCAGAAGCGCAGATCCCCCGCCATGTCCGGTTATCTTAGGTACAGGACAGCCTAAGTTAATATCGATAAGGTCATAACATCCCATTTCCTCGATTATTCGAGCGGCTTTGCCCATGATATCGGGATCACAGCCCACAAGCTGGGCTCCTAAAGGGCGGTCTTCTGGAAGGGTCTTCATCAGGTCGTGCGTCTTGCGGCTTTGCTGAACCAGCGCGTTGGCGGAGATCATTTCGAGGTAGGCGAATTTCATTCCTTTACGACGGGCAATCAGACGGAACGGGAGGTCGGTACAGTTTGCCATCGGTGATTGAACAACCACCGATGGCAAAACGAAGTCCTTAAGACGGATCATGGCCTATTACGACAGGTGATTGTTCACCAGTTTGGTCATTTCGAACATGTTAACAACGGCCTTGCCGCCGAACACGGGCTTGAGCTTGGCATCAGCTAGAATGTTTCTCTTGTTCTTAGGATCCTGGAGATCATTCTTCTTGATATATTCCCAGAGCTTCTTGACGACTTCACTGCGCGCCATAGGCCCCTTGCCCACGACACCCTGCAGTTCGGGACTCAAATTCATCGGTTTAGAAAGTGCTGACCCCTTTGCCATGAGAAAACTCCTTTGGGTTATTCAATTATTACTGTGGTTATGATTGCAGGCCATCCTGCGATACCTGGACAGACCCATAAAAAATCGTTTGTTTTTACATCATTTACTGTAGAAAGTCTACGATTCCTTTCAGGGACGGAAAACCCTGAAAGACAGGTTATTTAGAAAGCATCGCCTTTAATTCTTTCATGAAGTGCCCAATGTCCTGAAATTCTCTGTATACGCTTGCGAAACGGACATACGCAACCTGATCAATTTTGCTTAATCGCCTCATCACGAATTCCCCAATGACTGCTGAGGGAACTTCTTTGTCATATTTTTCACGCATATGCTTTTCAAGATCATCGATGATCCCTTCCTGATCCGCGACTGCAACCGGTCGTTTGCCGCAAGCCTTAAAAACGCCATCAAGAGCCTTGGCTCTGTCGTAAGGTTCCCGGCGCTGATCTTTTTTAATTACATGAAGAGGGATCTCTTCTATCCGCTCGTAAGTCGTGTATCGCTTGCCGCAGCTCTCACACTCTCTGCGTCGGCGAATAATAGCGCCCTCGTTAGCCGTACGCGAGTCGATGACTTTATCGTTTTCGTGTTTGCAAAAAGGGCAGCGCATGCGTCTCTAGACCACTTCCTCTAAAAGATCCGGATAAAGCGGAAACTTGCTTGTTAATTCTCCTACTTTTTTCCGAACGACTTCCAAAGCCGCCTCGTTATTGCGATTAATAATCGCATCATCAATCAATACCGCTATCTGACGCATTTCCTCTTCCTTCATACCCCGCGTTGTGACAGCGGGAGTTCCAAGGCGAATCCCAGACCCTTTAAAAGGTGATTCTTTATCGAAAGGAATCATATTCTTATTTGCCGTGATCTTCACTTTGTCGAGAAGCTCTTGAACATCCTTACCGTTCATTCCTTTGACCGTGACGTCAACCAGGAGGAGATGATTGTCCGTCCCTCCCGAAACAATCCTGTAACCTCGTGCAGCCATCGATTCCGCCAGAACTTTGGCATTTTTTATGATCTGGGTGCAATAAATTTTAAAATCCGGCTGAAGAGCTTCTTTGAAAGCGACAGCTTTGGCGGCAATGATATGCATAAGGGGGCCGCCCTGCATTCCTGGAAACACGGCAGAATCAATGGCTTTAGCGAATTTCTCTCGGCATAGAATTAAACCGGAACGCGGACCACGAAGTGTCTTGTGCGTTGTCGTCGTGACAATGTCGCAATACGGAATAGGATCAGGATGGAGGCCAGCCACTACAAGACCCGCAAAGTGAGCGATGTCTGCCATTAGAAGAGCGCCGCACTTATCTGCAATTTCCCGTCCGCGTTTAAAATCGATGATCCGCGGGTAAGCTGAGGCTCCGAGTAAAATCATTTTTGGTTTATGCTCAAGTGCTAGTTTCTCTAATTGATCGTAGTCGATCTTTTCGTCTTTCTGGCTGACCCCGTAAGAAATAATTTCATAAAACTTGCCGGAAAAATTCATTTTATGCCCGTGGGAAAGGTGCCCACCGTGGGACAGATCCATAGCGAGGATTTTCGAACCCGGTTCTAGAACAGCCATAAAAACGGCGATATTAGCCGAAGTTCCGGAATGAGGCTGAACGTTTGCATGATCTGCGCCAAATAGCTTCTTGGCTCTTTCAATGGCGAGAGATTCCACTACATCGACATTCTCACAGCCGCCGTACCAGCGTTTCGCAGGGTAGCCTTCAGCATACTTGTTGGTGAGCACAGTACCCGCGGCTTCAATGACGGCCAAGGAAGTAAAATTCTCACTCGCGATGAGTTCTATATTTTCATTCTGACGTAGAATTTCCGCGCGGACCGCTTGATAAATCTCGGGGTCCTGGCTTTTTAGATGGCCAAGAGATTCAGTGGGTGCTTTCATAGTCCTTGATTTTGTTAACACGGCGCTCATGCCTCCCGCCTTCAAAAGGGGTGTTTAACCATGTTTTGACCAGTTGTTCTAAAATTTCATTTTTTACAAAAGCCGAACCGAGAACCAGCATGTTAGCGTCATTATGAGCCCTGCACAATTCGGCTTCTTTTACACTTTGACACAGAGCTGCGCGGACTCCATGAACTTTATTGGCCGCGATCGCACTGCCTATTCCGGAGTGGCAGACTGCGATCGCTCTCTCGGCTTCGCCGTTCGCCACCGATTCCGCGGCAGGAAAAATAAAATCCGGATAATCGCAGGATTCTTCCGAATTGATTCCGAAATCCTTTACCGTGATCCCCATCTGAGCGAGGATCCGGGCGATTTGCGCCTTCATTTCAACGCCCTTGTGGTCAGCAGCCAGCGAAACTTTTTCTATCATGGAATGTCTACCCCGCGATCTCTTGCCATATATTTTTCATCTTCTTTTCAATGACGTCCATGACATCTTCATAGACCGACATGCTCATCCCAATCGGGTCGATCACGTTCAGAACTCGGATTTTACTTTTAGCTTGCGGAACCATTCCAGAGATGAAAATCGAATGCTGCTGGCTCATGGCGAGGATCAAATCGGCATTCATAACGTCTTCACGGGTACACATGCGAGAGCGGTGGGCGGAAATGTCAATTTCGCGGTTTCTCATAACGTAAACCGCCTCAGGCGTAGCACTCATACCTGGCCGCGTTCCGACGCCGCACGATGAGATCTCAATTTGATCAAGCAGGTTGATCCTCGTTAACTCGTCCTTTAGCCAGCCCTCGGCCATGGGGGACCGGCAGGAATTGCCCGTGCAGACAATAAGAATTTTTTTTCTGGGAAATGTTCCGGTACGGATTTTTTCTACGGCGGCTTCTAATGCTTCGCCCGCAGCGCCCCGGCGCAGAATAACGGGTGCTTTTTCGTCGGAAATGTCAACGATCGACGAATCTTCACCAAGGTCGCAAGGTCCGCCGTCAATGAGGAAATCGATCTGTCCGTCCAACTCTTTCATAACATCCTCAGCGTTTCGGGGAGAGCTGTGGCCTGATAGATTGGCGCTCGTAGCAACAAAAGGTTCTCCTGTCGAATTGATCAATACTGTGGCGAGCAGATTTTTGGGGAACCGCAAGCCGATTTTACTACCCGCTTCATTAAGTGCAATGATCGTGACGGGTCCCGGCCAGAAAAGGCGCGACAAATACCTAAAAGCAGGGGTCCTCACCACTTGCAGGTAATCGATCATTTCCCACTCGCCAATGTGATAGGAGAAAGATTTCTCGATCGACCGCTTTTTGATATCGGACAACTTCTGGGCCACGCCCCGGACACCCATGGGGCCGCCGATCCCGTAAACGGTCTCGGTGGGAAATCCCACGATTTTCCCTTCCCTGCTTGCGCGCGCAACATCTCTCAACCGCGCGAGGTCGGGATCCCTGGGGTCGATTTTGATTACAACTGTCGTAGTCATTTAGCTGCCAATTGAGCCTGGATTTTTTTGTTTTTTTCGATCACTTTGTCGGCCATGTCCTTTTTGAAAAATTCCAGTTTGCGCCTCAGCTCAGGGTCCCCTGTCGCGAGAATCTGGGCTGCGAGAATACCTGCATTTCTCGCCCCGGCCTTTCCCACAGCAACAGTCGCGACTGGAATGCCTGCGGGCATCTGCACCGTTGACAAAAGAGCGTCAAAACCGTTGAGAGGCGTCGCATTAAGAGGAACACCGATCACGGGCAAAATTGTGTGCGCAGCAACGACGCCGGCCAGGTGCGCGGCACCCCCCGCTCCGCAAATAAAAACTCCAAAGCCCTCGCTTGCAGCCTTTGAAGCAAAGCTGCTTACCTGCGCCGGTGTGCGATGGGCTGACATCACATGGAGCTCATAAGGAATATCAAACTGCTCGAGTGCAAGAGAAGCTTCCGTCATGGTTTCAAGATCCGAGTCGCTCCCCATAAGAATTGCGGCTTTCAGCTTGCTCATCTCAGAACCTCCAGTGCGCGGCGCGCGATATCCCGTCGATAGAAACTGTATTCAAAACGCACTTTCGCGGCGCCCTGATAAGCCTTGTCGTGTGCGGCCCGCAGTGTCTCGCCTAGTCCCACGACAGTAAGGACACGGCCGCCCGAAGTAACAATATCTCCGTTTGAACTGCGATTGCTTCCCGAATGAAAAACCAGAATATCTTCCGTTGTTTTTATTGATTCCAGTCCTGCGATCCGGAAACCTTTTTCGTAAACTCCGGGATAACCACCCGATGCGAGAACAATGCCGACGCTCGCCTTATCCAGCCACTCCAGCGATTCGGTTTGTAATTTACCATTCGCGATTTCCGTCATGACCAGAAGAAGATCAGTTTTGAGACGGGGCAAGACTACTTGGGCCTCGGGGTCACCGAAACGGCAATTATACTCAAGAACAAAAGGTCCCTTGTTCGTAAGCATCAACCCGGCGTACAGGAGCCCCTTATACGGACGCCCCTGCTGCGCTAAACCATTAATCATCGGCTTCACGGTCAAGTCGATAAGTTCATTTAGTTTATCGATCGAAATCTGAGGACAGGGTGAATAGGCACCCATTCCGCCCGTATTAGGACCCCGGTCATTGTCATAAGCGCGTTTATGATCCTGCGAACTTGCCAGCGGTATGACACGCTCGCCGTCCGTCAGCGCAAGAATGGAAAGCTCTTCACCTTCGAGAAGTTCTTCAATGACCACTTTCCGCCCGGCTTCCCCAAAAACGTTATCGATCATCATGCGGTTGAGCGTTTCCACAGCTTCCTGGGATGACAGACAAATAACGACGCCTTTCCCGGCGGCCAGACCGTCTGCCTTGATCACCACCGGCATTTCGGCTTCGATCGCATAATGCTTTGCCTCGTTAACAGTAGAGAAAGTCTCAAACTGGGCAGTAGGAATACTAAATTTATGCATGAGTTCTTTTGCGTAGGCCTTGCTGCCCTCAAGCCGCGCGCTGTCCTTGTCTGGGCCAAAAATCCTGAGGCCTTTTTGGCGAAAAATATTGCAGATTCCCATGACGAGAGGCGCCTCGGGTCCTACAATCGTGAGATCGATTCCTTCTTTCAGAGCAAATTCAGCCAATCCTTGAATGTTATCGGGTTGAATTTCCACACATTCCGCGATTTCGGCGATGCCTGCATTTCCGGGAGCCGCATACAATTTTTTTAGCAGCGGACTGCGGGAGACTTTCCAGGCGAGAACGTGTTCCCTACCTCCAGAGCCGATAATTAGAACTTTCATTTGTCCTCCAAAAAAAATAGCTGTCCATTAAAACAAAATGTTGACCTTCGAGGCGCCGGCTTTATGCGGAACGACAGTGCCGATTTCCCACGAACGGATCTTGAAACGAGAGCGAAGAAGATCTTTTGCACGAAGAACATCGGACGGATTCATAATTAGGACCATCCCGATGCCCATATTAAAAGTCCTGAACATTTCGAAGTCAGATATGTTACCAGAATCCCTAACTGAATGAAATAGCTTTGGGACAGGCCAGGAAGACGGATTTATCTCAACGCCAAGTCCCTGGGGGACCACTCGGGGGATATTGTCGATCATGCCGCCGCCCGTGATATTGATGATTCCCTTGACGTTTACGGAATCCAGCAATCCCAAGACAGGCTTAACATAGATCTTTGTTGGAACAAGAAGCTCTTTCCCGATGGAACCTTTCATTTGATCCCGGCTGAAAATCCGGCGAAGGAGAGAAAAACCATTCGAATGAAAGCCGCTCGAAGCAAGACCTAGAACGCTATCGCCTTTTCTGATCTTTTCACCTGTGATCAGTTTCGCCCGGGCAACGGCACCCACCGAAAAGCCGGCCACATCGTACTGGGAGTGACCATTGCCTTCGACCGAATAAAATCCCGGCATAATGGCGGTCTCTCCCCCAGTCAAGGCGCACCCAGCCTCACGGCACCCTTTCGTGATGCCTTTGAGGACTTCTTCGGTCGTCTTACTGTTGAACTTACCGGTTGCAAAATAGTCTAGAAAAAAGAGGGGCCTCGCACCGCAGGTAATGATGTCATTGACGCACATGGCGACCAAGTCGATGCCTATCGTATCGTGACGGCCTTGGAGGGCAGCAATTTCAAGCTTGGTGCCGACGCCGTCTGTCGAAGAAACAAGAAGGGGGTCTTTTAACCGGAGACTTCCCAAATCAAAAAGAGACGCGAATCCGGTCGGACTGCCCTGGACTCCCGGGATACGGGTCGAGGTAATAAGTTTAGAAATCTTGTGGTTATAATCCGGATCCCCTTTCAGATGAGGGACGCCCGCCTTTTCGTAAGTCCAGGCTTTCACGGTACCTGCCTTGTTTGGAAGGTTTATGAGGAGTTGCGCGACCGCAGTATAACGTATTTCGTTTCCCAGCTCCACACGTTCTTAGTTCGTTAAGGCGAAAGAA
>Ga0163152_10000497_pt1 | contig 68529 bp, 78 predicted proteins | sample OliLakLV19MP8IB2_FD_148635 | JGI IMG/M metagenome (GOLD analysis project Ga0163152, IMG submission 148635) | Freshwater microbial mat bacterial communities from Lake Vanda, McMurdo Dry Valleys, Antarctica - Oligotrophic Lake LV.19.MP8.IB-2 | ecosystem: Environmental > Aquatic > Freshwater >... | reverse complement strand
CAAGGATACTGTGGACGCAGACGCAGACGCAGACGCAGACGCAGACGCAGACGCAGACGCAGACGCAGACGCAGACGCAGACGCAGACGCAGACGCAATTAACAGCCTGTCCGCCGCAGAGGTCGTGCAGCTCATTGAAGAGTTCGACGATTCGACGCCGATCACTCAGCTCAAGACCAGCGAGGCGTTCCCCACTCTGGTTCAGCCTAATGGCAAGAACTGGTTCCATAGCGCCTTCCGGCTGGCCCGGACACGAAGCTCCCGCATGCTCGGGGTCCTGGCGCCGCTGAACGCATTCGTCGAGGCGCTGCAGAGCGGCCGTGGGCTGCGCAGCTTTATGGATGGTAGAGAAGTCAAGTACCAAGTTTCCGGTGAAGACGCAGCAGCCGTTCTGGAGCTGCTCACCATTGGTGACACCGTCCTCAAGACGATGAAGCAGCGTCTACGTGACGTGCTCACCGCCAAGAAAAATGGCAAGCCGTCCCTGCTCGAAATGCTCAATGCCGGCGAGGAGATCAACCGTTGGCGCGATCTCCGCGTGCTGAACATTATGGAGAAAACAGACAAGGGTTATCGATATAATCAGTCCCTGATCGAGACGGCTATCCTCGCCGGCCTCGACTGGGTGATGAACGCCACCGATCGTGTGGTTCCGTTGGACCGTGACGATGTGGCTGCTATTCTCGGCGTCGGGCCAGACGAAGTGAAACAAAAGCATATCGACGACTTCAAGCAGGGCATCTCGCTTGATACGGCTAAGCGTGACCTCGCCAAGAACATCCGGAAGTTTTGGGGCGTCGAAGCCAATAAGGACGAACTCGACGATTACGTGAAAGGCATCCCGGAAGCCGTCGCCGCCGAGATCCTGCATGGTCTCGAGAGCGCTGGTCTGTTGGAACTCGGCATCCGCGACAAGGCGCTGGATTACCCTGAGCTTGGCACCAATAAGGTGTACAACCGCGTCTGGTTCGACTCGGTTCGCACCAATAAAGAGGGCAAGTACACGGCTATTGGTAAGTTGATGAAGTCCCTAAGCCCGATCAGCAATCTCCTTGCCGACATGGCTTTGATCGAGCGTGAAGCTGAGGGTTACCAAATCGGTAAGCCGATACAGAGTGTCGACCAGACCCAGCTACGCAACAGCATGGTGCCGACCACGCCCATGCAGCGTCAGGCTCTCGAGAATGCCCAGGCCACACCGTATCGGCCCAACAATATGGTCTTCGATTTCTTTAAGGCCATGGGGGTGGAGGCGTTCGTCACCCTAATGAGCGGCAAGCCCTACAAGACGGGTGACCTTGACAAGTCCTACACCGAGATAGGCCTCAACAAGAATGATTGGGAGTCACTCAAAGGCCTCCAGCGGCAGCTCGCCTCGTCCTTCGAGAACGTCTCCCGGCAGATGGCTGCGGTGGAAAACTACCCTGCAGATCAGCGTGTCGTCTATTACAAGCACCACGTCAACAAGCTCGGCCGCATCCAGATGGACGGCCTCAGCAACCCACAAACGGACAAGTTCGCTCGCGAGATCTTCATGCCGACCCAGAGCACGATCGACCTCTCGGATCCAGGGAGCGAAATGTTCCAGCGCTTCCTGATGGCAATCGGCCAGGGCATCGGTCTCAATACCCAAAGGGAAACCCGTGCGGTCGTCGCCCAGAAAGTGATCGCTTCGGCCATGACCGAAGGTGGAACTCTCTATCCTCTGGTTCAGGCATTGAAGGCTGGTTTTTCTTCGGAAGCATTGAAGCTGCTCAAGGTTGCTGGCCTCACGATGCACGGGGTCCACTCACTCCTGGCCGTAGCCAAGTATGAGCTGGCTCGTGATGGTGGCCAGGACCTCGAGACGTTCACCTACCTGGAAGCGGACGGCAAGACCAGCGGTCCGATCAACTCGCTGCTCCTCTACGGGACCGGCGAGATCACGTCGACCTGGCTGAAGACCGTCGCCAAGGGGGGTGCATTCTTAGGCCGCTTGGGCAAGACACTCAACGCTCACATGTCCGAAGACAATAAGGACCTCTACGAGGAAGGCGCCGATGATACGGCCATCCGTGTCAAGGCTCTTGGTCAGGAGATCGAGAAGGATAATCCTGAAGCGCATCAGCTCTTCCAGTCGTTCCAGAGACTGCTTGCGGAGCTCGATGTCAACGTCAATTTTAACTCGGCCACCGGTGAGCTCACCATCAAGCGTGGGATCATCAAAAACCCGCTGACGATCACCATCTATGGTTCAGGTGCCACGGGCATCGCCGGAAAGATCACGGATGAGCTGCTCACGTCACTTTATGAGATACTGTCCACTGCGGGTACCCGTGCCATGAGCGATTCGCTCTCGGACGAGTTTGCAGACGATTTAAGTGCGCTGACCTCAAAAGTTGCTCTCAAGAACGACATGGAAGAGTGGTACGCCACGGGTAAGCCTATTGCCATCTCTGGTTCGGCCCAGGACTTCACTCTCAGCTCGAAGCAGTACAAAAATCTGCGCTCGAACATCAAGGCGTTCCTGGTCAATCCGATGCGCTCGGCGATTGAGGACATGGTTACCACCCACGTCAGCTCGGTGACATCGGTCACTCAGCAGTCGACGCAGATCCAGTCGATTATCCTCAAGGCGATGTTCCTCGATAAGATAGCCACCCGTCTCGCCATGAAGCAGGCGAACCCGGAGGAGTTTGGCTACACCAAGGGTGAGTTCCTGTCCCAGCAGGAGCAGGATGATATTCGTCAATCCCTGCTACCATTCTCGCCGATAATCAGCACCGGCACGCAGAGCTATTTCCTCTCGGGTGGTGAGACCAGCGATCTGTTCGAGACGCAGGCGATCACCATCGGTGACCAACAGATCAGCGTCAGCTTCCCGGAAAGTTTCTCCCGGTCGCTGACTGGTGACATGAGCATTCCGGCCACGGTTTATGGGCCCACCCTCGCGGGCGTGAAGGTCATTCCCACTCTCGTCATCGGCTCCGGCGAAGGGCAGATGCAGATCAACTTCCTTGCGACCAACAAGAATGGCTCGGCCAACCGGGTCTTGCCTGTCTTCGACGGCCTCAACATGCCGGTCGACGCAATCGACGATTACTCGCAGCTCATCAACCAGTCTGTGTTCAGCACCTGGACCAGCGAAGCGAACCCGGTGCGTGCAGCCTTCGAAAGCTTTAAGGCTTTCCTCGCCAAGAAGCCGATCGAGGCACTATTCGGCGATGGCTCGGCACCTCGGACTGTCCAGCAGGAACAGGCGCTCGAGGAACTGAGTCAGGTTGCTCTTGGTCGTTTCAACGTCGGTCCCGACGATTACATCACCCTGTCTACGGTCCCGGAGATCCTTGAGGATATCTTACAGAGTATGAGCTGGCTGGCGGACGAGACCGATGCCCGGCGCCTGACCTACAAGGAATTCCCGTTCTCGGTCGACCAGATGGCCAGCGCGGAGTCACCGTTCGTGAACCAGGGTACTATTGCCCTGAGCCCAGATGCGTCCTACGACGACATCGCGGATGCGATGAACGAGCGCTATAAGTACCACCTGGCTCAGATCGAACTGAAACATGTAAGGGAGAGCCTCGAGGTTCTCCAGCAAAATAAGGCTACGGAAGCCCTCGCCACGGTGGGCAAGGTCGATGAGCTCGGTGCTCGTGTGGTCCAGGCAGACGAACTGCCAGCGTTGTTCAAGGCGATTAGCAACCAGCTGACGCCGACCCAGAGAGAGATGATGCGCCAGGCGACCAAGCTCCTCGCAGGATCTGGGTACCGCATGGTCTTTGGTTCGGGTTCTGTGCTCGATGCCTGGGAACAGGCCAACGAGCCAGAGCGCTACACCCCCAACACCGAGCGCGGCAAGATTGATCCGGTCACTAAGACAATCCTGATCCGAAACACGTACCCGGAGACGATCGTCCACGAACTGATCCACGCTGCCACGATCGACAAAGTTCGGGCCTTCTACCAGGATCCGTCGCTGCTCTCTCAGGAAGAGCGTGACGCTGTCACCCGTATCGAAGGGCTAATGGGGGAGTGGCTGCGCCTCGACCCCAATCGCGAGAACCGTGTCGAGGCTTATGACGCCCGCCGGCTGGCCGAGGATGCGATCCATAGCCGCCTGCAGAAGGGCCAGAAGACCGAGGCACTGAATGAGTTCATGGCCTGGGTCTTAGGCAACCAGCACCTGGCTGAGACTGCTCAAAAGATCAAGATCAAAAACCCGCTCTGGCGTATCGTCGGGGATGTCCTCGCAACACTCAAGTCGCTGCTCTGGGGTGACCCAAAGAAAGGTGCCCGGGTTGGTGACTCACTCCTCTCGAACCTGCGTTTCAACACCCGCGTTCTGATGAACGGTCCGACCCAGCTGGAGCTGCTTCAGCAGGACTCCTCCGCGGTGGTCATGTACCAGTCCAAGAGCTTTGGCGAGAGTGACCGGCTGGTCGAAATCCGGCGGCGGCTCAACAACAAGGTGACCGGCTGGCTGAAGGGTGATGGTGGCCCTATCGCCAAGATGGGTCAGGTCCTGCGTCAGGCCGAGATGGACGCTTCCAGGAGACTGGCTGAGCAGGTTACCACGACTTTCGCTTACCACTTCCAGGACCTCGGGACGATGCAGGCGCAGAGCACTTTTACCTCTGTCCAGCTGGCGCTGATGACCGAGATCGAGCTCAACTCCAATGCGCTCTCGCGCATGGAGGATCTCTACGCGCATGTCATCGAAGGGCTGAAGTACACTGCATTTCGCAAGAATGATGACCCCAGTGACGTCAACGACGATTACCAGGCTCGTCAGAAATACGACGCTCTCCTCGGCCGCTTCATTCAGGTGACCGACAAGCACGGCCGGTCGTCACTGTTGTCTTCGTTCCTGGCTCTAGCGATGACCAGCGATCTTTTCCGTGACGTTCTCAAAGGGATCGAGAAGCCGAAGGCGGACAAGAGTGAAGCCACGGGCCTCGACGCCGTGCTCGAGAACGCCGGCAATGCGGTGATGAACAGCCTGTCAGTCCGGATGTCGGGTGAGGGATCCAAGGCCACCAATGTCCGTTATGCCCTCGACAACCTGATGTACGCAATGATCGAGAATGTCGGCGACCAGCGGACCTTCATCGGGCAGCGCACCGAAAACGGTTTCGACAAGATCAATAATTATCTCGCTAATCTGGTTCAGGATAAGAGCGCGATCATCGCCGAGAAGTCGGCCGAGATCGTCCGCAATAGTAATAGCCGGATAGTGAAAGCAGGCGCCGGCCTCGTGAGCTTTGTCGCCACGATGATCAACGAGCAGAAGGCGACCGTTGCTGCTTTGGGCATGGTCTCCTGGCTCAACAAACGCAACGGCCTGAACCCGTTCAAGGAAGTGATCGCCGACGTTGTTGGGCGTACCAGTGAAAACGCTCCCATTTTCGACATGATCTCGAAGGTGCGTGCAACCGTCCAGCAGGTGCGTCAGCAGTTCCGCGACGAGCTGCCGGTCAAGCTGAACCGGATGTTCAAAAAACCGGTTTCGAAGGCGAACTGGACGGCGATGTTCAAAGCCCTGGGCAAGACTGATCTGGCTTCACTCACTGGTTCTTTCGGCGTCGCCGGCGCTCTCGAGCTTCTTACGGACGCCAATCGTTTGGCCAACGAGATTGAAGGCCTTGAGCGCTCGATCAAGGCACAGGATGAAGTTCACATCGACTTCATCAAGGCCAAGGCTGAGCAGCTGGCGCACTACATGGTCAGCGGCGAGCATGGGACCAAACTCCTGCGCAATGCTACCGCTATTGGTAATCTCCTGGGCATCCGGTCGACGGCCCATAAGGCGGCGCCTCAGCTAATTGAGGAGATTGATCGGCTGGTGACACTTTATGCGATTGCGGAAACCGATCAGGCCGCCAAGGACGCCGTCACAAATCTGCTCCAAAATGGTGAGCGCGAGGGTGTAGAATTTGTCACAAGCTATCTCATCGGTCAGCGTGCGGATGAACTCGCAAAACTCGATGGCAATGACACGGCGCTGTACAACCACTACAAGGGGCATATCCCCTCGGAAGTTCAAAACGGGGGCTCCCTGATCATTGCCTCAGACACCGAGCATGCTCACCTACTCAGCCGCGGCTACACTCGGATCGATGCGTATACTGGGTCATCGGCCGATCGGCTCCTCGGGAAGCGCTCATACTATTTCGCCCCCGTCTCGGGGCGGGCTCCCTTCACCCAGGGTGTACTCCAAACGGTACATCAGACGGCCTCGGGTATTGATCCCGAATCGGGCTTCACGGTGGGCGCAATCATGGCGGGGCGTATTGAGGACTACCCAAGTGTCCAGCGCATCGAACGCCTTATAACCAATCAGCGCCAGACAGACGAGAACCTGCTTCCGGTCTATGATGACAGGGGTAGGCTCTATGCTTTCGAACGTGGTGCTGATCCAAAGCGGCTCATGAACCTTGATCACTCTACCGACCTGGCTGAGATGATCGGCGTATGGCGTGGTCGTCAGGCTGAAGAGCTCCTGGCCCAGGAGGTCAACCAACAGCTGGTCGACCGGCTCCACGAGATCTGGATCCAGGGCGAAAAGGATGGCCGCCAGGACGAGTTCGTAAACATCGCAAAGCTCAATCCCAAGACCGACGATCGTATCCTAATCGAGGCCGTGGGTCTTATCCCGAACCAGGCGAAGAAAGCCATCGCTGCGGCCTTCGGTCCTGGCCGGTTCATGGTCCGCCGTGACATGTTGCTTGACACTTTCGGCGCCCGCCAGGCGTCAGTCGGGGATCTGTTTTCGGGCAAGACCCGCTGGAATCCCAAGGTAGCTTCCCAGTTCGAGAAAATCGCAACCGGGATCTTTGGCGGCCGGAAGATCCTCAAGGAGAAGACTGCCTATGAGCTGCTGGTGGGTGTCGAGGCCAATCTTCAGGAGCTCGTCGGCAATGTGAAGACGAACATCGTGGTGAAGTCGATCCTAGTGCCAACTGCCAACATCGTGTCGAACATGCTCCAACTGCTCAACCGGGGTGTGCCGATCCGCTCGATCATCCATGGGTTCCAGGCCAAGACGGCCGAGATCAACACGTATATCAAGCGTCGGGCTCAGGAGATCGACCTCGAGGCTGATCTGCGGGCGGCAATGAGCAAGAAGGACGATGCAACCGTCGGACGCATTACGAACCAGCTCCAGTCGATCCGTGATAGCTACAAGCGCATGTCGATTTGGCCACTCATCGAGGCCGGCGAGTTCTCGGCGATCTCAGACGGCCAGGTAACGGGTGAGGATCTGGCGATCGCCGATGGCAAGTGGTTGGGCTTCATCGAAGACAAGGTGAATCGGCTTAAGGAACCTCTCCGGACCCCGGCTCGCTATGCCCTGATCACTCGGGACACGGCCCTGTTCAAAGGCCTCGCTCGTGCGGTCCAGTACGGTGATTTCGTCGCCAAGGCGGTGCTCTACGAGGACCTTACCAAGCGCAAGAAGGTGAAAACCAAAGACGCGATCGCCACCGTCAACGAGGCGTTCATCAACTACAACCGCCTGGCCGGCCGCTCACGCCAGTATCTTGAGAGCGTGGGCCTGCTGTGGTTCTACAACTACAAGCTGCGCATCATGAAAGAGGCGGTCTATCTGCTTCGACACAACCCGTTGCGCTCCCTGCTGATGCTGTCGGCGCCGCGGCTCCCGGTCCTTGGGGACATTGGTACGCCACTGGTCGACAACTTCGTGGCGCTGTTCAACGACGGGAAGCTTGGCTACTCGGTCGGCCCGGGAATGGGCCTCAGTAGCTGGCAGCTCAATCCCTGGATCAACCTAACGAGATAAAAGAAAAAAGCTGGAGGAAAAATCCTCCAGCTCCTACCGTCGATGCTGGACGTTACGACGGGCTTGCTGATTTTCCTTTATAATCACGTATGATATTCCCGTGATTATCAAAAACATTATCAAGGGAACTGCCGCCCACACAAGTGCGAATAACCCCCCGGTGATGAGCCCCGATATGAGCAGGGCTTTGACGAAGGCTCCCATGTAAGCCGGCCTAGTTGGCCGGCTTCACTAGGTTGGCGAACAGGGATTTCGCCTTCACCTCGGGGCTGGGTTCCGCGGGTACGGGCGTGTACGCCGCTGACGTGGCAGGATCAGGGAAGATCTTCGCAGTTATCATCGCCGGCTTGACCTCGGTCTCAACCTTGGGTGCATCCGGCTTGGGTTCATTCGTAGCGACGGTGGCTGGGAGCTCGACCTGACGGGTCTCACCCGTTGTCTTACCATCCGTATCCTCAACAGCTTCTTGCTCGTCGGGAACGGTGAAAGTCTGTCGGGTTTCAGCCTGGGTACCCTTGCCACCGCGGCGCTTGGGCTCGGCCGCCGGCTTGGTGTTCTCCGTGAACGGAGGATCGAAGGGAATATCCGAACCGCCAAAGATCGTGATCTCGCCCTCGAGCTCTTTGTCGGCATTGTCGCCAATGTCGATGTCGAACTTGACGTTATTGGGGATCTCAGTTTTGGACCGCAGGTACGCGATCAGCGCGTCCTCGATCTCTTTCTGGTTCAGGATGATCCGGGTTGTAGTCATGACCTGGGTGGAGATCTGCATGGGTTATACCTCTCTGAAGAGTCGCATTAGGTTTTGAAACATGGGCGTCCGCACGCCCGAATGGATGGCACCGATACTATCGGCCATGTGCTCTGCTTTATCAGGGATTTTCCCGGCGTGCCACGGCCAGTTCGCATCAGGGTAAAGCTCGTACCCCCTATCGATCATTTTCCGCTTGGTGGCATTCTTGTCGCCGGTGAAGACGAGTTTACTCTCGGTAGCAGTAACTTCAATAAGTGGCACCCCGAGCGCACGAACGGCTCCCAGGATACCGACACAGATGCCGTAGCTGGCCATCGCCCGGGCAGATTGAGATCCAACCGGCACCTCGACGAAAACTGCCTTGGCCTTCCTGGCGGCCTCGATTACCCGGATGGCCAGTTGTTCAGATCGGTGAAGGTCGTTGGAATTGACCCGGACCTGCTTTCCCTTCAACTCATCAGGTTGAACCAATGAGAGAAAGGGCGTCTGCAGGATGCCCGTCTTGAGGCAAAAGGAGGCCTCGGCAAGTCCCCAGTTAGTGAGACTTGGATCCATGCCGAGGATTTGGATCAGCATTACGTGATATCTTCGATGCTAATGTTTAGGCGCCGAACAGTGACGTCGTCTTGGCAGCACCCTCACCGGACTTCGGTGGGGCACCCGGGCGACCCGTCCGACCGCTCTGGGCGCTCGCCTGGCCGTCCTTGATCGAACGACGATCCTGCGTCTGGCCGGTATTACGCTCTACCCAGGCATCGTAGAACCCAGCCTTTTGGATGCCCTTACGGGCCTCGACGACGGTCAGGTTTGACGGGAAGTGGAAGATCTTGTCGGTGACATTTTCTTCGCGGGTCTCGGCCGTGTCCTCGTAATTACCGGTCGAGGTGTTCTTCACCTGCTTGTTCTTGAGGTGCTTCTGGATGCCAAAGATGACATTCTTGCCGAGGAGCTCGACGAGCATCGGAACAGAAGTCGGGACTTCCTTCTTTTGCTCGTAGTCGTAGAGATTAACGACCTTGTCCTCGCCCGGCTGCTGGGCCAACGACTTGTTGGTGGTGACGACGCAAAGATCGTCGATGATGGTGAAGCCCGGGAGCGGGTTCTTTTTGCCTTCCTTGGTGTAGAAGTTCTCACCGGCCTTGTTCGTGACCCAGAAGGTTTCACGGTACTCGCCGTTTTCGTGGGCGAGTATGACAGTGACGCTCTGCGCGTTTGAGCCGGATGCCTTGCCGGCGTAGGCGATCTTGATCTTGCCCCTGACAGGGCCGGATTCGAGGACACGGAAGCCGCCAATGCGATCCTGGGATTCTTCGAGGCCGTCGGTAGTCAGGTTGCCAAAAACATTGGTCATTCATATTTTCCTTGTTGTCTGAAAGTGGTGGGCTAGTCGGGGGTAGGATCCTGAGATCAGGTATAGAACTTACGCAGGTGATCCAGGAGAAGTTGAGCGTCGTTGTCCATGTAGGTTTGTGCTCTGGTGAACATCCCCATGGGTGAACGGATGCGCTCACCAACGGTCGTTTTGGTGGGCCGGGTCTGGAAGACGTGCTTGTAACCAAGCTCACGATCCTCGTCGGTGATCTTGAGAAGATCCGACCCGTACTTCTCGAGCTCCATAATCCCGATCTTCTTGGTCGAGATCACAGTCGAGAAATAGGCTTCAATGCCGTTGTTCTTAAGCGAGCCCTTGACGGGGACCGAAGTCCTCATCTCCATGGCCCCTTCATTGAGTTCGGACTTGGTGTGCCCCATGATGATCACGGGCTTGCCAAATTTGACGACCTTGTCCTGCATCATGTTCTTGAAGAACTGGGCATAGTCACCCCAGGCCTTCTGCGTGTTGGTGTTGCCGATGATGAACAAGCTCTCGAACATGTCCATGAGGAACGTGATCGTATCAAGGGCGATGCCATCCCAGTTGGTTGGGTTGGTCATTGCGTGGTCGAAGCCCTCGTAGACCTGGTAGGGATCGGTGACCTTGAAGGTTTTGAACCCGTTCTGCATCGGCAGACGCTTGCCGGCCTCGCAGTTGAGGTACATCCACCTCTCCTGGTTTCGGACGTTCCGCAGGCTGGCAGATTTGCCAGTGCCGGACTCGCCAGAGATAAGTACCAGTTGCTCGTTGATCGCGTCCATTCATTATCCTTTATTATTTTGTTGGATTATCAGAGATAACCCCACACCAGAAAAGGTTTCCTGATTGCTCAGGCGCCCTTCTGGTATCGCTTGGCGACGGTGATCAAGATGGTGGAATCCACCTCCTGCTCGGCCATCGGATCCGAGAGTTTCTTGTTGAAGGCGTGGACCTGGCTCTGTACCGCAGGCAGGTCCCAGCCAGCGTCGACCAGACACAACGCGTACTTGATCATATGGTTGTTCCGGTTGCCAGAGACGATGCGCCCAGCAAACCAGCGTTCCAGATTATCGAGCGAGGCCAGCTGCTGATTTTGCTTCTGGGCCTGCTCGAAGCGGCTGGTCTTGGGGATGAACGGAAGGATGTCGAGCACCCCTGCATCATCGTTGTAGTAGACCTGGCCGGGGAAGGTTTCGGACTTCTTTTCCCGCTTCTCGTAGGACTCGTCGGTCTGGAACGGAAGCCAAGCGAACACCCCACGCATTAGCTCCTTGTACTCGTCACTGTCGAGCTTCAGAGTGTAGTTGATTGGCAGGATCATCCTGTATCGATCGCCATGACCTTCGGTCTGATGCCGTTTGGTCGTGTAGGTCAGGAACTTGTAGTCCCGCATAAGCTCGTGAGCCGTGGCGAGGGGGGTGCCCTCGTCGATGTCGAGAACCAGGAGGTTGAACCCCGGTAGGATGTTTTCTTCGGTGCGGTGGCCTTCTTTGTAGTGATGGTTCGACCAGTGCATGTCCGGATGTTCCATCAGGATGTGCAACTCGTTGAACGGCGCCGTATCGCACTGGTAGTTATAGGCCCAGTGGCTCGAGTAGCTGACCACCAGCTTGGCAAGATTGGTCTCCTGCAGCGTCTCGCCCTTAAAGAACTCGATGCCGTCGACGAACGACTTCTTGATGATGACGTTGTTCCGGTAGCCCCAGGACGTGGCCAGCATCATCATGTCATTCCGCGGACCCGAGGTTTTGGGATAGAACGGCAGCTCCTGGTGGATGTCGGCGTGGGTCTGATCAGATCTCACCTGAGCGATGTACTTCGCGAGCTTCACATAGGTGGGTTCACGGCTGAGGATCTTCTGGAAGGCGTCCCCGGACTCCTCGACCAGTTTGATTGCCGAGTTCAGGTGGTCGAGATCGATCATGGTGGAACCATCGACGAATGCGAAGGCGCCGGCGAGCTTGAGGGCCTTGGAGTGACGATGCTCCATCTCGGCCTTCTTGATCTCATCGTGCTCGGCCATTACGTGGGCCAGCTTTAGGCAGGTATCGTGGTACTGGATCAGTGCGATGCCGACGTCGTCATCGACCTCCATCCGCCACCCGAAGACCGACGGATCTGCCAGTCTGTAGAAATGCTGGGTCCACTTGACCAGGGCAGCACTGTTGGCCGGGTTGATCCGAAGTTCGTACTTCTCCTTGGCAGTAAGGTTCTCACCCGACAGGGACCTGGCGCCCATACCGAAGATGCAGCGACGGGCATAGCCCGTTTCGAGCATTGAGTAAAACTCGGTCTCGGTCTGGCCACCGTCAAAGAGCTTAGAGGGTGTGCCAAACAGCAGCATGTTGGTCGGCGTGGCGCCATCGAGGTCTTCGCCTCGCTGGTTATCCGATGTGTTCTTGATCAGTTTCTGTTTGATCATGCCGGCGTCGTAGAGCTCGAGGAACGCGGTAAGGACCTCGATCTCCCTGACAAGATTTGAGCCGATCTCATCGATCTGCATGTTGATCGAACCGACGTTGGCCATCAGCAGCTTTTGACGGAGCTGCTTCACGGCCGGTGTGGTGCCAGAGTCGAAGGTGAACAGATAGTCGCCGTAGGAGCGATACTCCTTCATCGCCTTGTCGAATTCTTCCTGTTGGTCAGTGCCTTTTCGGGCGGCCCGGCTATTGGCGACGACCCAAAGGTTCTGCTCGGCCAAGACTGGCAGAGCATCTTCCATAAAGCGGGTCTTGAAGGCTTTGAGAAGTTCATTCTCGACAACTTGGATCGAGTGCCCTTTACCGAAGCCAGAGGGTGCCAGTGCCATGGCATAGACGTTGACCGGCAACTCACCGCGGTCCTTGGTAACGATAGTGGCACGCATCGTTGCGGCCATCTTACCTAGAAAATAAGCGACCTCGGCCTGGAAGAAGTTACGATCCAGCTGCTGAGTTTTGGCGCAAAGAATGTCGACGATTTCATCAATCGCCGGGTGATGTTTCACCGTCGATAGATCAAGAGACAAAGTAGAGATCCTTCTGCTTGCAGGCGTTGTAGGCCGGGCAGTAGCCGCATGCCTTCACTTCGCCGGCGATTTCCTTGACGATGCCAACGCCACCCTTTGACGCCATGAAGGCGTGGGCAGCCACCTTGTCGCCCTCGAAGTTGCGGGTGGCACGGCTGCCAGGAGTAGAGGCTTTGGCAGGGTCGGTGTAGTATTTGAAGACGGTCTCCCCCTTCCAGAGCTCCTTGTCGGTGCAGTGGGGGATCTGTTCATCGAGAGCTTCGCCGTACTTCAGCAGCTCCTCGACCTTGGTTCGGATGTAGGCCTCGGTCTCGTCGAGTGAGGGCAACAGGACTGGGTATTCCATGGTCTTGGTCTGTGGGTAATCCTCATCACCACGAGCCCTGGCCTTCTGCCAATCGGTGAAGACAAACTGGATGAAGATGTGGTCTTCGGTGATCAGCTTGGTGTTGAGCCAGCGATAGATACCACCCTGCATGGCGTAGTCATTGTCCTTGCGGCCAAGTAGGTAGGAGTAGACCGAAGTGGTCTTGGTATCGAACAGCCGGCCCTGAATGACCTGGTCGAACTTGCCACCAATTTTGTAGGTGACGCCACCGACCTCGATCTCACGAAAAGAGCGTTTCTCGATCCAGATCGGAATGATGGCCGGGTTGGCGGCGATCTCATCGTCGGTGGGGTTGATCTTTATGTTGGCCCAGACCTGCTCTGGGTAGTTGAGCCGGCGCAATGCAGCCTGGCCGTTCTCGCGCCAGGCCTTCTCCTGCGAATCGTGGATGGCCGAGCCCATACGGGATGCCAGCAGGTCCGAGAGATCGAGTTCCCGATCTTCCTGGATCACCCGACGGGAAAGAACGAGCTGGCGGGTGCTCTTGAGCAGGCTGGTGGCTGAGATGTAGTTCGGCTCGTTGATGTAGTCGTATTCGTCGTTCAGCAGCCAGACGGCCAGTGGAAGGCTGATACCGTGGATATTGGTGAGTCGCATGGAAGAGGGCCTCTGGCGGAATTTTGGGGGCACGAGACCATCGGGATATTAAGATAATCCCGTTGGTTAAATCATAGATAATCAGGTGGTTCAGTCGAGTTTGGCGCCGCGTGGCAGTGCCAGATGGTTTTCCTGCTCGATCTCTTCCTGGAGAAGAGCCAGGGCACGCCAAGCCATTGCAGCGCTTTCACGGATTTCTCCGTCAAAGCCACCGCGTCCGACAAGGTGTCGAATGATGCAGTCGGCGTGATCCATGGACTTGCCGCGGGCATGATGCATCGGCTTACCGGGATTATGCTTCTGGTTCCCGAGGTACGAGACTTTCGAGACCTCAGCCAAAGCGTCCGGGAAATAGTCCAGGAGACCCGACGCCATCGGATAGGTCTTGCGCTCTGAGCTGGAGGTCTCAATCAAGCGCTGGCGCTGTGGGATGCGTACCTTCATAGTCAGTTCACCACGGCCAGCTGGTTGTCCTGACCGGTGACCTGAGCCGCAAAAGCGCCCTCGAAGCCTTCCTGGGTCATGAGACCGAGATAGTTGATCGAGAGGATTACGACGTCGACGATCTGAAATCCCTTCTCCTGTTCGGTCTCGGTCACGAAACGGCGCATCAGGCCATCCTGCGTCCGGGCGATGTCGAGCTTGGTGAGGCACTGCTCATCGGCGAGCACGAGGCTGTTCAGGATGCGGGTATGGCCAATCCCCTTGGGGTTTGCTGTGATAATCTGGCCGGCGACGAGCCAGTGGTGTTTGGCTTCACTCATGTTAGTTGACTCCGTTATTTTCAACAAAATCAGGCCTCGACTCGTCGCGTAGGTAGAGTCATAGCCGATCTCAAAATTAATGGTAGCGGATTATCTATCATATGGCCACAGTTTATTGAAGGGTCATTATGTAGAAAAGGGTGCCGTCTTTCCGAGCTGTCAGACCACCCCATACCGGTGGGGTCTCCCTTATAGTGTAGCCACTACGGGCAGGACTCGAACCTGCATTTCACCGGATCTCGGTCAGCGAGAGGGAGTTGAACCCTCCTGCCCAGGAGCCGCAGCTAAGCGACGATTACGTGGAGGGGGTATGCTCCCCACACCAGTCTGCATCCATGATGATCGGCCAGAAAGCCCAGGAGTGATCCGTAGTGGCTGCCACTTCGTCCTGATCATTGCGGGAGGTGTCTTCGTCTATCCAGGCTCCCACGTAGCTCGCCCACATAATATACCCCAGGGCGTTAATGGTCTTCTTGACGTGGCTGGTGAAAGGAAGTGGGGCGTTACGGCGGCACTCCTCCTCATTATTTAGCTTCCCTTGCTGTTTTCGTTCCCAAAATTTACAGGTGTCACAACTAGGTTTCATCTCATCTCCAGATTTGAGTTTACTGCGGGCAGGCTAAGAGCTTTTTCATATGATTCTCGAAGGCCTCGTAGATCTGAGCCTGCGTTGCATGGTTGGGGAGGGAAACCTCCTTGCTCCAGTCCGGGTAGAAGATCGAGAATTCGCCCCCTAGCTTGACGTCGTCGTGTGCGATTTCCGGGTGATCTTGCCACTCGCAGGCTTTCACCACATGGGTGTTGGCATACTCGATAACATCGATATTGTCCCGGCACAGATAGTATTGCGCATCATGGATCTGGGCGCAGGGCTTGATCGCGTTACGATGTTCGCTCTGACGGACTTTTCCCATGAACTCGGAACTTGCTCTGGAATTGAGCAGGCACCAGGACTGACCCAGCGCATTACCTGCCGATCGGCCTTCAGTCTCAGCGGCTGCCGGTGTCTTGGAGGTGCCCCGGATAACCTGATGCAGGAGCGGCGTTCGCACTCGTAGCCCGAAAGCAACGGTCACGTAACCATCCTTGCTGGCCTGGTTGAGCTTGGCATTCACCCAGTCAATTGAGACCGCGTAAAGCGTGGCGTAGGAGGTCTCGCATTTGCGTGCGAGCTCTTCGCTGAAGCCGTAGTTGCGCATCAGCGTGCCATAGTTGCCCTGATAGGTCAGCGCGAAGGTCGGGTTCTTTCCAATATGCCGTTCCCGTGGATAGAGATCGGCGATCGAATTGATAGATGCCACCGACGTCGGGTCGATGTCCGGCATCTTGTCGCCGAAATAGGCATGGGCTCGGAGGCAATGCCCGTCATAGCCATCGGTGTAAACCTTCAGCTTGTTCGGGTCCTTGGTTGTCAGCGCTGAGATCCGGTCCTCAAGCGACGCGAAGTCGATGCCGCAAAAGAACCAGCCAGGAGGAGCTTCAAAGCACCATTTAATGAGTTTGCCAAGGCTCAGTTTGCCCTTGCTGATGAACGGAGCCAGGGCGTCCCCGAACTGGTCGAGGAGGAGCTGGCTGACCGCCATCACCACATTGGCCGGCAGGTTCTGCAGGTTCGGATTGCTCGACGATAGGCGCCCTGAGAGGGCACCTCCCAGGTTGAAGTATCCAAACAGGTAGTGCCAGCCGTCTGGTCCCAGCTGGGCATTCTCCATCGCAACAATGAAGGTACCCAGGATCTTGTCGACGGCCTTGAACTCGATCAGAGCGTCCAGGAAACCAAGGATATTGTTGTCCTGGGTATGGTTCTTGAGCGCCTCGAGGATGTCACCACCGGTAGAGGGTTCCTTGTTCTTGGTTCGGCTGATGACCGGTAGCTGCAGGTTTTCGTAGAGAAACACCTGGAGCTGCGGCGCCGAATTGGGATTAAACACGACATTGTTGCACTCGTCGTCAGTGATCAAGATGTGCTTGGTTTTGAGCTTCTCATTCCGCTTGCGGACGTGCTCTTCCTTGAGGTGATACTCAAAGCTCTGGAGGAGCGGGTTGGTCCGCATCTGCTGGACGGCCGAATCGTTGGCCGCCTGGAGGATTTGCTTGACCTTACCCACCCGCGGCATGCTGACAGGCATACCGGTGAGCTGCATCTGGATGATGTCAACTATCGCCGGCTTGAAAAGCGTTTCGTAGATGTCGAGCTGCTTGTCCCGGACCATTTTCTTATAGTGCTTCTCGTGGACGAACCAGGTCGCCATACTGTCCACAAGATTGTACTGCAGCAGTTGTGGCAGCGGGATCTTGCGGATGTCCTTGATGTCTTCCTGGGCATAGTTCCCGGCGTATTCCTGGGCCTGGATCTTGAGGCTCAGTTCGTTGCCGGCGCACGAGTTGGTGGCGAGGTAGGTAATGAGCTTGGTGTCATCCCAGTTTCGCAGCAGCACGTCGAGGCCATGGAGCAACCCCTCGTTGTCGAGGAGGTCCTTCATGAAGAGCTGATAAATCAGCACGTACACGTCGTAGCCAATGTTGTGGTAAGTCGCCTTGCGCTTAAACTTCTCGAAGAAGATGCGCAAGAGCTGCCGGCACATGCGGGAATGCTCCGGACTGTCAAGAATGTCGATCGGGAAGGCTATTCCCTCGGTCTTGGACCAGGCAAACGAGATCGTACCGATGCCGGCGTCATAATGCTTGAGTGAGAATGCCTCGATGTCGATCGCGAGATCGCGGTCCATCTCGAGCAGCCGGTCGAGCCAGTCGGCAATCTCGCTAATGGTCTGCGGGTATGCACTGAACTCTATGATGTCAACGCCCGGGTCCCTGTAGGTCCCGTTCATCCAGCTGATCACGGCATTGACGCCGGCACTGATCTTCTGACCGACCTTCAACGGGTCGTAGAAGACGGTTCGATAATTGGGGACGTAGGCCACCTTCCAGTCGCCAAACTCGGTGCTGAGCATGTAGCCCAGCGTCGGATCAACTTTGGAAACCTTGGTGAAGGTCTTGAAGTAGTCGCCGTCACCAATGATCAGGTACTCGACCTTGAGGTCGTTTAACGTAGGCGCCAGCTCTTCGAAAATGTACATTTTACGCTCGGCCGCTGGGGTGCTCTTTTTGCCGGCTGTCTGGTGGAGATCGATGACGATGATGTCGTCTTCGTTGAGGCCATAAGGGGTGACATATTCCCGGCGGATGTCATCTCGGCGGATCTCGTTGACGAGAATCGCAATCTTGTAGGTGGCCTTCTCGAGACCAAAAATCAGATGCTGCATTGGTCTTCCTTGAAAAATACAGCAGGTTACGAAGGGCGGGCAGCCCTTCCATGGCGAGCTTTGTCCTCCCTAGTGATGTCTCAGGAGTAGCCCACCATTCGTAACCTGCTGGATAATGCCCTTAGCGATTAACCTAATAAATCAGGCGAGTCGCCACGTAAAACTCGATTTTCTCGCGTAGTTGCATATATTGAGAATATGCCCGGCGATTATCAAGCAGCGTATAGGCCTCATCCCTGGTGCGTGCAAGCCCTTTGCACTCGGGGATCGAATCCTGGAGGCAGTTCGGGAGAGCGTCCCGCATGTCCTGGAAGGACGAAACGCCCACTAGAACCAGTACAAGAGCCTGCTTGATCCGGCTGCAGTCGACCTCAAGGATCTTCCGATCGGTGTGGATACCATCCATCTCGGGAACCAGAGTGGGGCTCAGGCGATCGTAGCGACCCCGCTTGCGGGCGGCACCGGCAAGAGCCGAGTAGATGCTGCCGAGGTAGCGGAAGCCGTCTGGTGAGCCACCCAGCTGCGTGTGCCGGGTCACGATCGCCATCTCTCGTTTGGTGAGGTACTTGTCCTCCTTCTCGAACAGGAAGCGCATGATGTCGGTGATGTCGTGGTAAAGCTGGTTCCCACTCATGGGGGCAATCCTTTGGTCTAAGCGACCCCGCTTGCGGGCGGCACCGGCAAGAGCCGAGTAGATGCTGCCGAGGTAGCGGAAGCCGTCTGGTGAGCCACCCAGCTGCGTGAGAGATCGAGCCCCCCATACTTGCTGGCGAGGTCCCCATAGAGGAAGACCCGAGTGCGAGCCCGGGAGAATGCCACATAGAGCATGCGGGCGACCTGTTGCGGCTGATGGCAGGTGCTAATGTTCCCGATATCAATGAAGACCGTGTCATAGGTCGACCCTTGGGACTTATGGACCGTCGCCGCGTCACGAGGACGGAGATCGGCGATATTGTTCTTGAGATAAAAGAACTTGGTCCAATCCTTGACCTTGACCTGGGAATAGTATCGGGTCAACTCATCGAAATGCTGTCGGTTGGTCATCACCGGTATACGATTGTAACGCTCCCCAAGGGAGGTCTTGATGTCCAGGTAGTCGACATCGAGCTGGATGTTATGTTTGGGGTCGATCTCGATGCGATCGGCGCCGTGATTGACCAGCACTTCGAGCTCGGTTTCGACCGGGATATTACCTGTCTTAGTGTGAACCACTGAGCTTGCAACCAGGTATTCTCCAACCGTGAACCGATCCGGCAGGCTGCGGATGCTGCGGATGTGGTTGTTGTACTCGATCACCCGCTTGTTGGTGTAGGCGAGGATGCGGGCTGCATGAGTCTGCTGCTGGAACACACGCAGGATTTCAGCTTGCATGTCCTGGCCATTGAGAAGGTCGATCACTCCCGGTACGAGTCGGATGGGGTTGAACTTACCCGTTGCCACGGTATCCCTGAGCTGCTGGCAGATCGCCATCAGTGCCGGCTGCCCGGCGTTGCGCATCGGCTGAAGCAGTTCGACCATCGGGGAATTGTGCTTGTAGACCGGGGAAAGATCCTCCTGAACGGGAGCCAGCTGATGTCGATCGCCAACATAGACCAGCTTGCAGTCCTGGGTCCCTTCGTGGAGAGTTTTCCAGAGCTCGGTGTCGATCATCGAGGCTTCGTCGATGAAGATGATTTTACCCTGGTGGATCTTCCAGCGGGTGGTCTTCTTGATTGTGGTTTCGCCGGTCGAGTAATCGTCTCGCACCGTAAGGTTGAAGAACGAATGTATGGTCCCCGCGGGTCTTCCGACGCTCTGGGAGAGCACGTCAGCTGCCTTGTTGGTGGTGGCCGTCATGACGACGTTGTCATAGATCGCTGGCATGCTCAGGAGCTGGCACATCTCGAGGTAGCGCGGCATCGTGTTGTCGATGATGTAGTTCATCAGGTAGGTCTTGCCGACGCCGGCCGCCCCCGAGATGATGAACTCTTTTTCGGGGCTGAAAAGGAATTCAAGGAATGCTTCAGCGGCGTCTCTCTGCTCCTGGTTCAGATTATAGTCGGTCAATGGCTTGGCAGCTACCGGCAGGTCAAGGGACATTATCACCCTGTTTTCTCAATATATTGTGGTTGGGGAATCTGGAAATGGAAAACCCCGGAACGAGTCCGGGGTTTCCTAAATCGAGGAGGCTGGGGTAATGCGAGGTTAGATCAGGAACTTCGCATGGTCCTTGCCGCGGATCCAGAGAGGCTCCTTACCGCGGCCTGACCAGGTCTTCTCAGGGTTGGCAGGATCCTGGTATTTCTGGATTGCCTTGACACCCTTGCGCTTGATCTTCAGGCCGCCGAGCTTCTCAACGAGCTCGTCGATAGGGATGTTGTAAGTGTGGACGACGTTGACGATCTGCTCGATGACAGCCTGCTTTTCAGCTTCCTGCTTCTCGCGGATCTTGCGGTTAACCTCTTCCTGGTGGTGCTGCAGTTCGTCAACAGTCATCTCGTCGAGATTGGCTTCGTCGGCGACAGAAAACTCCATAACTTTCCTGGGGTTCTCAATGTCAGCAGCTGGCTCCCGCGGTGCTTCGATCTCGAGATTGTTCATTTTGGTCAGCGGGTCAAACACGAGATGTCTGATGGTGATGGTGGTTGGCGCCTCTAGGGCTCCATGTTCGTTCATGATAGCACTTCTCACAAAATGTGGTTTCTGTCAAACCGGGTGGACAGAATCGAATTCCAACCTGTGAACCCTTTTAGGTTCTCATTATTTTCGTCAAGTTAGATTCGGATTTTAGGCTAATACTCCCTGAAAATCATGCGCCAGATACCCGGGTTACATAGGCCAAAATTAAGAGTGATCGCACATAGTCTTTGGCAGAGCGGCCGGGACCCAGCTGGCTGATCAACCAGTCCTGCTGCGCAGGTGCCAGAGTCTCAAAGATGTCTTCCATAAAGGCACGGCGAGTATCGAACGGTGAGATCCCTAACGCCGCAAGACGGTGGGTGATCGTGGTAGGGTGGACACCGAGACGTTTTCCTACGCCCGCAAGCGATAGGCCAACGTTATTGAGCTTGATGATTCTGGCGTCGTCGGCTTTGCGCTTGTAAGGCACAGGTTCTGGGTCCTCGGATTATCCCGATTATAAACCGGCCCTTTTGCCGATTAACTCTAGGATTTTCGAGATACTATCCCAAGAGATCGAGATCGTCACGTCTTTTTCGAAGGACGTCCCATCATTGGACATGATCGTGACCGTCTCGGTCTGGGTGATCCGTCCGATATAGGCTGCTTTGGACTGGTTGTCCAAAGCGATGGCTGCGAGGAGGCGGTGAACAAGGTGAACTTGTAGCGCTGGAACTGATGCTGAGGGGGTGGTCATAATCTTCCTGGTTAATGGACTCTAATGGTCTTTTGTTGTTGACATCGAAAAACAAAAATCCTCCGTCCACTGGCCGGGTGAACGGAGGATCCTAGATGTCGTGTTCGGGTAATCGTATGTGCCGCACTCAAAGGTGGGTCTCTTTGCACGCCGCAGGATCTCTCTCGAGTTCCCGCTCTGACAGTTACCAGAACACACGAACTAAAATCTGGTTGCATAGAAAGTGTCAAGCACCTCTCTGTAAAAAAAGTTTGACTAAGTGTTTGGTATTATTGAAGTAAACAGCGCTGGATTAAAGAGATTCTCCCGGCAGCATTTTCCGATATTGGCGGAAGCCGGTGAAATTCCCGTGCTGCTCAAGGTGCCCCCAAACATCAGGGGCTGTAATCCGGAACCCCTTGGTGTCACGGTAAACTTCAAATGTTCTTTCATCAGCCTGGGCAACATGCTCGGCCGGCGAGGCATGAATTGGCGTCGAGCCAACCAGCTTGTCATGGATTTCAATTGCCTTCTCCATGGTCATGTCGAAGCCGTCGACCGTCTTGTAGGAGGTCGAGGCACAACAGGACACCGAGAGCTTTATTTCCTGGTTCACAGCTTCATGCAGAGCCCGACCACGTAGCCCCTCGTCGAAGGGTTGCCGGCTGCTAAATGGCAAGTGCCAACGATAGGGCTGCAGGACCTGGATATTGTCCGTCCGGTCGAGCTCTCGCCGGATTTCACGAGCCAGCATCTGGATATGTGGCTCAGCGTCGGGGTGGTCCCGGAGTGCCAGAAAGTTGGTCCACTCGGTTGCCGACACCAGCACGGTAATATGGCTGAATGGCTCCAGGAGACGGTTGACGATCTGCTTGTGATAGCCCGCGTCAGCAAAGGCTTCAGCCAAGTGAACTGCATTATCACGAGCGTATATCCAGGCCATTCTATTGGTCAGGAAATGATCTCGTGATCCCTCGGTAAAGTGGACCGTGTTGTCACACTCTTTAGCCGCTTGCATCCCTTTCTGATTTTTCCCCCAGAATAGTGGGATCGCTGGGTGCATCATTATATCATCAATCAGCTTCCTCACAGGAATGGCCCGTGAACTCGCTGCGTTGCGGCTGAAAGCACGATGGGTCATCAACTCCGCATGGATCCAACGCGGGTAACGCAACAGTAGCGTTGAGAGAATGATCTCCGGCCGCTGACTGTGCCGGCTGCGAAGAATGGTCTGGGCAGTTATGGTGGTCATCTGTGGGAAGTCTCCAGTGTCTCAGTCATGGTAATCGTTCCAGGTTTTGGCGAACCGGCAGTTGCTTGGTATGGTTGCGAAAAGTGGCTCGATCTGCGAGCGCTTGAAGCCGTCCAGACCACAGCCTATCGGCGTGATGTTGAAGGTCAGCTCGGGGTGCAACCTGGCGAAGGCGATAAAGACCGCCACCTCCATTTCGACGTGCTCAAGCGGCAACGTCTGGAGCTCCCTGTCCTTGGTCGGGATGCCGTAACTGCAACCTTGCAGCCCGATACCTTGGCGGTAGATCGCCCCGTGGTGCAGGACAGCGTAGCGTGCTGCGCCGGCGCCGTGTATTCCACGCAAGTTGGATCCAAAGACAAATATATCGGTCACTGGAAATCCTCCTCATTGCACGGCACCATCATCTTTAGAATGTATCGACCGGCCTGAAAGACAATCTCCCAGCCCTGTTCGGCGAGCTGAGGGCGGCGCTTGCAGATAGCGACCCTGACTGACTGGATAGGGTCAGGCGGCATCTTGGCGCCCTTATAGGTGGCATCGGCGAGCGGCACTGGCGCCATACCCTTGCCGGCGGCCGCCAGCAGCGAACGGAGCACTGAGGCGAACAGGGGAGGGTGGTCGCGTGGGTCAGGAAGCTTCATCGTCAGCTTCCTCCTCTTTATTGGAGGTGGCACCCTCGACTTCAAGCCGGGCCTCGCACTCCTTGCAGGTGTCCGGATAGATCGTGCTCATGGCATCGAGTGACCAGGTGCAGTCGCACACGTCACAGGACTCACTCTCGTCTTCGTCCTTGATGCCGGCTTCCTCGTTGTAGACCCAGAGCCAGGCCATCACGACGGCCTCGGCGAACGCCTGGTCGCGCGGGTCGAGCTTAATGCGTTCCTCAATCCGAAATTTCAGCGCGGTAGCTTTGTCCTCCCCGTCTTCACCCTGAAGGGCGTCGAGCGCCAGGGTGACGGTTAGAATCTCCTCGTCGGTAAGGTTGATCCACGGCATCAGTCTTCCTCCTCTTCGTCGACCAGCTTCATCAGCTGGTTGAACGTCCAAAGATACCCGTCATCATCGATGAACAGGAACTTGTCGTCGCGCGTCTTGGTCCACTGGTTGTCCCAATCAAGTTCGGTTTCGCCGGTGTACTCGGGACGGCCATCATCATCGATGCTGATGATCATAGCGGTGCCCGGGATCAGCTCGGCCGTGCCGATGATCTTGCTGCCATTTGGGGACTGGTATTTGCCCATCACATACTCTCCTTGACGAAGGCTACCATTTTGCACTCTGGCGAGTGCCACGGATAGACACGGCTGATCGTGCCTGGATCAGCGAGCGCGTAGATGCGAAGATCGCATTCGACGATACCGTGAGCACCCCAGACGTCGTCTGTCAGATCAGTCTTCTCGATCTCGGCGAAGGTGAGTGTCACCAAGCCGGTCGTATAGTCGTGGGGCTCCTCGCCATAATCTTGCCAGTCGGCAGTGTCTGGGTAGTAGTATTTCTCCCAAAGCTCGAAGGCATCCTGGGGATCGATGGCGCTAACCATCAGGTCAATATCGTGGCCATCGGCATTGTAGGCTTTAATGTAAAATACCTTGTTCATTGGTTACTCCTGGATGATCTTGAAGACGTCGGGTGGAATGATGAGTTTGAGCGTGCGCCCGTTGTCCCATTTGACCGACAACTGAAAATGTCTCGTATGGTTGTAGTGGATCACATTGACCTAGGTCACCGTGCCGCGGGCGCCGGCCTCGATCGGGTGTGGGTCGTCCTCCATCGATATCAGCTCGATGCGGTCGCCTACCTTGCAGGGCTCAGCCACAATTGATCTCCTCGCAGAGATCATCAATATCCTTGACGGTCAGCGCTGGATGGGAGCCATTGCTAGTCGCGATGTCGGTGATTTCGTGTCCGGCTGATGAAAGCCCTTCTCTTTGCCAGAAGCGCAGGGCAGCCAGGACAGTGTCGACATCTGGACCGGTCAGCTGAAGGATGTGCTTGGGGTCGCCGGTCGAGATGGCTGTCATCACCGGCTCGTCGATCAGTCTGCCGTCTTCGGTGAAGACCTCGACGGTGATCGAATAGACCGCCCAAGCGTCTTTGCCTCCATAGACTTTGAATTTCAGCATGACTCAGAGCTCCAGGGTATAGATGAAAAGGTGCTGACCCGTGCGGAGCCAGTACCCGATTGCTTGCTGGTTCCAGCGGTTAATGAGGAGGAGCACCTGTTCTCGGTAGGTCGTGAGGATTTCGCCCCGAGCGAGATGCTCCTGGGCATTAAGGATCAGCTGCTCGTGATGAAGGGTCTCACCCGTTGAACGGATGGTGGTTCGGCTATAACGGTAGATGGCCATCAGCAACCTCTTCGTTGAGTTTGTGCAGCTCGCTCTCCTCGACCACCAGAACCTGCGATCGTTTACAACCATGACTGAGCATCGTTTCCAGGTGGCGTTCAGCACGGGTGCGGGTATCGTTGCGGACAGCCACGGAAGGCTTCCAGCTGTCCAGGCCCCAGACTGCGAGGGTCCAGCCGATCATCATGTCCTCCTGGATGGTTTACCAGCGCGGGCCTGGTGATGGTCGCAATAGGTGGCGCCGGCTACGGTCCCATGGCCACAGAAGAGATGTTTTTCCCCTGGCTCGGCATGATTGACAGGCCAGTGGCACTGGTTGTGGCCGACTTCGTACAAGAGGACGTGACGCGATGCCTCGTCATAGGCCAGACCCAGCGCTGGGATCCACTGCTTGGCGGCCTTCTCGCTGATAGGGGGCGTACCCTTGGTGCCACCCCTCAGAGGGTGGGAGGCTCTAATCCCCGGGTTTCGCTTGTAGAGACCAATCACGGCATTGCGCGTTACCTTCGAGTGGGTTTCTCGGGTTATGGCATCGGCAAGTGTGCTCGCCGAGCATTCATCGTGCCATACTTTCCGAACCATAGAAATTTTCTGCGAGGTATTTGCGTTTGTCCAAGTCATTTTTAGTCCATAGCAATAGGGATCAGTAGAATAGCGGCTTCGGTAAACATGTCCCGAGCCGCGTTGAACTCCTCGGCGGGCATACTGGTCTTGCCGGGGCCAAAGACGACTTTGGTTATGCCAGCCTGGATCAAGGTCCGGGTGCAGGCACTGCAGCACAGGTGGGTTACATAGACTGTGCAGTCCTTGGTCCGAATGCCCTCACGAGCTGCGAAAGCGATCAGGTTGACCTCAGCATGCGAGGCGAAGAGGTATTTCGCCGGCCGTTCTCGACGTTCGGCGCAATCGCGCACGCCTCGTGGTGGACCGTTGTAACCGGTCAGGCGGATCTCACCTTCGGGACCAACCAGCACGGCACCAACTTTGGTGCTGTCCTTCGACTTAGTGGCCGCGAGCTCGGCGAAGGCGTAATAATATTCGCTCCAGTCCATGTGGGCTGATCCTTTCGTCGTGTGCATGGGAAAAATTGCCGAGCGAGGTTGGGGGTTTTGGAGACCCCTGCCAGTCCTCGCTCGGCCCCCTCTGGCGTGTGGGGTTTACTCGTTTAGGTGGATAAGCTGCCCCTGGTTCACCTTGGCCGAGCGGTTGTTGAGCGCGATCCAGATGATCGGGACGTTCAGCCCTGGAGGAAGTGGCTTCATCACCGCACAGCAGAGGTCGGAAAAGACCACCACTGCCGTGGGATTGTGTTTGATGATGTGGTCTCGAACGCAGGTCAGGGAGGTTCCTCCCCGACCTATGACGTGTGTCTCTTCGAATGGATCCTCCTTAAGGAAGACCTCTTCCTTTTGGATTTTGGTATCGAACTGAACCATCGTCATCTTCTCGAGCTGGAAGATCTCCTTGACGTATTTGAACTCCGAGTGGAAACGGATGATGTCTCCATCGGAGATCGAGCCCGACACATCGAGGTAGTAGATAATGTGATCGAGACTCTCATGGTCGTCCATCATGGCTGGCAGGTACATGTCCTGGTAGCGCCGATTCGGGCGGGCCCAGCTGTAATCCTGGTTCGAGAGCTCGTTGAAGAAGTTTTGCAGGATTTGTTCCCAGGCAAGTTTTGGGGATAGGAAGCTCTTCAGGGTGACCTTGATCTCCTCCGGTATGTTGCCGGCACCACCACTGATCGTCGAGGAGTGAACGGCTGACACCACGTTATTTAGGATCGTGTGTTCGATCGCCTTCTTGGCGTTAGGATCGTCCGGCTCGATGAGATCGGTGGGATCTCCCTGGCCAGTTAGCGGATTGATCAGCCAGGGTGGCAGCTGGATGTGCTGCTTCACGAGCTCGTCATAGACGTCTTCAGTAGTCCAGCCGTCATAGGCATGGTTCATCCAGGGCTTGAAGCTGCCAAAATCATACCCCTCGTGGTCGAGCATGTTGTTGATAACGATGTCGGCGGCGTAGTTCCAGATCTCTGGATCCCGAGCGCCGCGGCGAATTATGTGAAGGAAGGCCGGGTGCCAGAGTTCATGAAGCAGGATGGTCACTCGGGCCGCTGGATCCATGGCCAGAAAGAAATTAGGGTTCCACCAGAGGGTCACCCCATTGGTGCAAGCCGTCTCGATGTCCTCGGTCCATGAGAAGTTCATCGAGCACATCAGTGGACCCAGGAAAGAAGCACTCTTTCCCAGGAACACCTTGGTTTTGGTCCGGTCCATCTCGCGATCAAGCATCCGGTAATCGAGGACGGAAGCCTTAGCTGTTTCAGTTGGAGTCATCAGGTTGCCTCTGCCAGATCGTCGTGGAGGTAGCGAGAAAGCTCGACCATCGCCTTGCGGAAGGCCTGGTGCTTCTTGAGCGTCGGCTTCTGGATCATCAGCCCGCGGAAGAAGAGTACCCGAAACTCGGCCGTGAACCGGCCCAGGTAACGAGAGATCTCATCGAAGTTGTCGTCGTCGACGTTCTCGATCATGTGAGTAACAATCGCCCAGCGAGTCGGGGGATCTTCCGGTAAATCAGCGGTCTCGGGATGCGCGATGATGTCCTTGAGCTTCGGCAGACTCTCGTAGACCTTGGTGAACTGGATGAAATCCACAGCCACGCCGGAGGTGATGACACCGGCATAGAGGGCGGCGTCGATCTCGAAGATCTCCTGGCCCTTGATGAGCTTGTTCATGAACTCCCAGGTGCGGGGCGAGCAGAAAGTCTTGTCGTTGTGGTCCGGCCGGAAGTCATGCAGCATAGCCTTTTTGTAGTTGAGGAACGCCACGATGCGGCTATCCCAGGCCTGTGGCAGAGCCACATCCTCCATGAATTCGTCGAAGTTGAGCTCCATGGTGAGATGGATCAGCCGGCTCTGCATGGCTGTTGAGATCGGATTGACGATCGCCCGATCGGTCGACAGATTGCCGGCGGCAACGATTACCACGTTAGGGTGCAAACGCTTGAGGCCGGTCATCCGGTCCAGGACGAGCTTGTAAGCTGCAGCCTGGACCATCTTGGAGGCCGAGTTGAACTCATCGAGGAAGAGCAGCCAACCCTGCTTACCGGGAGGGATAGGACGGTCCTCGGTCGGGAAGGTATCAAAGGGGGCGAAGGTGGCCATGCCCTTCTCATCGAACCGGGGTAGGCCCGAGAGATCTTCCGGTGCCGACGTCGAGAGACGATGGTCGATCAGTTCGAGACCATACTCTTTGGCGATCTGGGCAACGACAGCGCTCTTGCCCATGGCCGGAGAAGATTGGACGAACGGCACTAGGCCGGCCGTCATGCAGCGGATAATGAATTTCTTGGTCTGCCGCGGCGTGACGGTATAGGCGGAGAGGCCGGTGCTCATGGGTTGTTCTTTCGGGTTGGGGGTTAGTTAAACCGCACTGCGGTGATGGCTTTGGCGCCGGTATGTGTGGCGGCGCACCAGAAGTAGGTGCCTTCTTCGACGTAACAGTCATCGATCTCTGGATCGCCATCACGGACGTAGAGGTGCTCGACCTTGTGGTCCTTGGTTTGAATTGGTGGGTTGCTCGATGGGACGGATAACCAGCTCGAGCCCGAGAACAGCGAGTGCAGCTTCCATATTGGTGACGGTGGCGGCGGCCAAAATCGTCTTGTTCGGAATCATCAAAAGGATCTCCCTGGGCGTGACACTTTGCTTCGCTCACCTGGCGACGAGTTCGGCGGCGGGAGCGCCAACCTTGTCGGCGAGGCCGCGCTTGAGTTCGGGAAACGCGCCCTCAAGCTCAAGGTAGCGGCGCTTCATCGCATCGTATTCGGCGTCGGTAATCTCCGGCGCATCCATCTGGTGGTAAGCGATGTCGGCGGCCGATAGCAGCTTGTAGAGGCGGTCGAGTTCAGTCCGTGCGGCTTCTTCGGAAAAACTCTCGATTTCCTGCTCCACGTCCGCCACGCGTTGGGGGTCTTTATGTGGCATGGTGCTTCTCCAACCAAGTTACCTTGGTCACTAGGACAACGCGTTGAGGAGTCTAGAGTTCATATGGGTTTCCGAAGTCGTCTATGAGTGGCAATTCCAGAATGACCATTTGCTCTCGGTAGCGCTGCAGAGATCTCTGAATCCCAATGGCACGAATCAAAGCGGCGGCTCCTATGAGAACAGCTAAGATTAGGACCTGTAAAAAGGTTGTCATGGGGATTATCTCATTAATGAGGGAGGGAAAAAGAAGCCCCGCCACTCGGATGAGGGCGGGGCTCAAGTATTCAATAGGCGCCGATCTTAGGCGACGATGGTCAGCGGGATCACGAGTGATAGGCCAGAGTTGGCCTGGGTCACGGTGATGTTGGTCGTGCCCGCGGCGACTGCGGTGATGAGGCCGGCGGCGCTGACTGTTGCCTTGTTTGGATCCGAGCTCACAAAGGTGAAGTGCGAATTGGTTGCTACAGCGTCAGCCGGATTGGTATTATGGTAGTGGTAGCTAAGCACCAGCGTGTGTGTGGTGACGTCGCTGGCATCCAACACCGGGATAGCGCCCACTACGAGAGATATGGCATTCCAGATTTGGCCGTACTTGGTAATCGAAACCTTGCTCAAGTCGTACATGCCATCTGGGTAGCTCGCACCGCTAGCACCATCAGTAGCCTTACGCTTGTAGAGCAGGTCACGGACGTGATGAGCGAGGGCGTGGTTGCCTGCATAGTCGTGAACCTGATCAGACGCAGAATCGTGCTCGATGTCCGTCAGGACAATCGTAGCTGCACCCGGCAAGGGCTCGGGATCGACAGTGACATAGGCGATGGTGCGGGTGGCATTTAAGCCGATATTATAGGTGGTCATGGCTATTATTTTCCTGAAAAGAGTGGACCCATCCCCCGTAAATCAGGGGAATGGTTCCATCATAGTATATTCTTGATAATCAGGGAAGAGTCACGTCGTCTAAAGTTCGGTGATACGGATCTGCTGGGCTGCGACCTGGGCTTTGAGGTCGAGCACCATCAAGGTGAGCTCCTGCATGGCGGCGACGATGTCGGCCGTCATCTTGGAGGTGTCGATGCCCTGCGGATCGATGACCTCGCTGGTCTGGGTCCAGCTCCATCCCGGGGGCACCTGCTCGAAAGGGATGTTTTTCATTACCTTGGCGATCTCGTTACTATACTTAACGGTTCTGGTAGCCGTACCGACGGCCATCATCGCGTCTTTTTCGCCGACGACCGCTTGCGGGACGATCGCCTGCGCTTCGTGAGCGATAAAGCCATGCGTAAGTGGAGCTTCGGAGTCGGCGAGCCACTTGTGGCTGATTGGACGGAGCAACATCATGCGCAGCAACGCCGGCCCGAGCAGATTGAAGATCTCCTCGGTAACTTCGAAGGTGACCAGAGGGGTCACGTCGAACTTCAACCGATAATCCGATGAGGTGCTATAGGCGGTGGTTGATGTGGTGGACGAGACGCTCCCGACTTGACCGTTGGGGTTGTAGTAGCGGTTCCAGACCAACTGGCTTGTCACGGTGCCAGACACGCGCCACTCGCGGTGCGAGACGAGCTGCATCCCGGTGGTCAGACCAGTGGTCGAGTAGTTGTCGCCAACCTGGATGGTGCCGGTCATGGTGCCACCGGCGGCTGCAAACGCGCCCAGCGTGGTTCGTGCGGAGACCGCATCGGTGTCGTCCAAGACTGTCTTCATGAAGGTGGATGCCGTGACCGCGTCAGGGTCCGTGATGCCAATCGTGGGGTCCTTGAGCCACGCCCCTCCGAGGTAGAGGCTGTTGTTGGTCAGGGCGTTGTGGTTGGTGGTGTTGGCCTTGTCTCCCAATCCGAAGGTTACGTCTCCGTAGATGACGCGCTCTGCGTACCACTTCATGCCAAGCGTGTTCCGCTGGAGCCGATTGGTAGAGGCCGTAGCGATGTCCCCACCCTCCGCCGAGAGGGCCGTGGTGTGGTTGAAGAGGATAGCCGGGTAGATGGTGAAGCTGGACCCAGCGCCGATGGTGCGAATAGCCAACGGGGTGTTGCAGAAGACGCCCTGCTGGAACACGCCAGTGCCGCCTGCGCCAATGGTGAGGCCAGACGTGTGGGCGTTACCAACGGAGCAACGGATGAACTGGATGGTGCCACCGCCGCCAGAGCTTTGGTAGATTTCTCGAGCCCAATGGGCACCACCGATGCACGACCGGTTGGCAATGATTTCACCGTTACCGTAGCTGCGTAGGACTTTGTCCCCTGCCCCGGCTATCACCATGTAGTCTTGGAGGTAGACACGAGACCCGTTGCCGTGGACCATGATGATGTCGTGAGGGTCCTCAATCTCGGTCCACTCGCCATCCAGGTAGTCGAGTTCGAAGGTGGACAAACTGGTGCCAGTGCTGGTGCGCAGGTACTGCATGTTGGCGGAGACCACCACTGCATTAGCATTGTAAGAAGTGCTTGCGGCCCAGGGGCTACCTGCCTTGGTGGCCACCGGGGAGTAGGCGATACCGATGTTGCGGATGCTGACGTGGGTTCCTTCGTAGGCGTTGATGAAACCCTCGACGGCAGCCCCGTCCCAACCACTGTCTTGGGCAATCAGGATTGCTGACGGGATCAGCACCCTGTTCGGGGGGGTATTCCAGTCCCACTGATCATCGCTGGAGTTGATGCCAACCGTGGTTGGATTGACGGGTTTACCCCTCGGGGAAATGACCTGGAACTCGAACCACGCGGGGGACGAGGAGGCGTGGACCTTGGTGATGATTTGGCCACCAGCAGCGGCCTGAGCATCATTGTCCCCACCGGGGTTTTGGATACCTACCGGCTGGCCAACCGCGAGGTTGCTTGGTAGAGCATCAGCGTAGATACGGCACCGGTACATCAAGTCTTTGACGATGCGCCAGTGGCCCAGAATGTAGGCCGAGTTGAACGAGAGACCGGTAGGATCGTGGTCCGAGAGACACTCGTACTGAAGGCCGGTGTGGGTGACGAGATCGCCCTTGTACCAGTACCCTGTGGCAACCCAGGCTACCGCATCGTAGTAGTAGATGCTGGTGATGGTCTTCATGACCGAGGTGGTCTCGCCACGAATATCGACCCAATAGGGGCGGTCGAGCTTCAACCTCGTGGAGACTGTGTGGGTGCCGTCCTTGAGGCTAACATAGAAGGTTCCAGTCGGGCTGCAGACACAGTTCATCGCCCAGTTGGCCATGGCCTCCAGATTATCCCCACCAGTGGGGTCACAGAGGAGGAACACGGTCTCACCAGCGCGGACCCTGATGTACTTCCCAAGGTCGTATGCGGTGCGCGCTAGGGTCGCCTCGGGGTAATCATCGGTGGACAGGTAGATGCTCTCAACTACTCCTGCGACAACATCTGCAACGCGCAGCGGCGTCATCATCTTTGTGTTTTCAACGCCTGCCTGCGCTTCGGCCAGGGTTGCCAGCATCGCAGTGTGGTGATCCCGCACCCGTAACGGCGTCATCATCTTTGTGTTTTCAGTGCCAGCCTGTGCTTCAGCCAGGGTGGCGATGATTACGGCAGGGCCGGCTGAACCAGGAGCACCAGAGATGGCGATGGTCCAGTCGGCCAGCGTGCCCGAACCGCCGATAACCTCAACACTCACCTGCAGCGTCGTTGTGGCGTAGCTGGTCACCGTTCCAGTCATGAAGTTGACCGTCGGGTTGGCATCCGAGGTGATCAGCACCTTACGCCCAACAGCGAACGACTTGTCAGCCTGAGTGGTGAAGGTTTTGACACCGACGTCGATCGCAACTGATGACGTACTGGTTCCAATCATCGCAGCGGCAGCATTGGACGCCGTAGTAGCACTAGCGGCAGCCGCGGTAGCCTGGGTGGCGGCGGTAGAAGAGTGATTCGAAGCTGTGGTAGCACTTCCCGCCGATGCGGTTGCACTCGTAGCAGAAGCGCTAGCTGAAGAGCTGGACGCTGTGGCGCTGGTTGCGGCATTGGTGGCGGAAGTTTGGGCATTGGTTTCGGCCGTTTGAGCAGCAACTTTAGCAGCTTCGGCGGCAACCCTGTCGGCATCAACAATGGGAACAATACCAGCGGCTGTGCCAGCGCTGGCGGAGGCTGCATCGGCACTGATGGCGGAGTTAGTGGCGCTGGTTGCAGCCGCTGTTGCACTGGTGGCGGCATTGGTAGCTTGGGTACCCGCAGTGGTTGCAGATCCAGCTGCAGCAGTGGCACTGCTGGAAGAAGCTGTTGCACTGGTGGCGGCAGCAGTAGCAGACGCAGCTGCGGCACCTGCCGAGTTCGCAGCGGTAGCAAACATATCATTTAGCGTAGCAACTGCCGCATCGAGGCTTGCTTGGGTGACCTCGGCGTAGTTGAGGAGCCGGATCGTGTCCACAAGATGTTCGTTTAGTTCGATGACGTCAGCCCACCCCGCTGGCAGGTGGATGACATAATAGACAAGGCCCACACCAGTGACCCCATCGAAGGCAACTTCGAGTTGAGCACCGGTATAAGTAGGTGCGCCATCCAGAGCATTGAGTGCGTTGATTGAGCCGTCGCCGATCTTAATCAGGTCGCCTGCCTTCATATTGATCGAGATTGCATAAGCACTCGAAAAAGTAATAGCCTTTAGGCCATTGGTTGCGGTAACCGTGCCGGTAGAAAATGTGACTGTCATTTATACCTACATCAATACGAGAGAAATGGGTCGGAATTGACCCAGTATTTGTCGTTACAAAAATCGGTGGGGATTGGGGCCATCACCTCGAGCACGGTGCAGCGATCGCGGATCGCTTGCGCCGCCGCCTTGTCCTCATTGGAAATAGCCTTGCCCCCACTCATTACGCGCTCGATCTTCCAGGGCTGGATGATCTCGCGGATACGTCGGCTTGCCTCGTCCTTGACCTGGGCGACCGTCACAAAATTGAGTGGTTCGGTACGCGGTACTGGCACACCGTCGACGATGATCCAGTCCTCGGCTTTAAATGATCCCATGATGATCGCTTCACCCGGGCGCAATGGCTGCTTGTCGAGATCTGATCGAGACACTTGACCGAGTACCATCGGCCGTCCGTCGGCGACACGATAACGAGTGAAGAACACAGAGTAGGAGTTACTCATTTCTTGAGATTCTCCACGCGCAAGGTCACATTCGTCGCAGTTGGCACATTGGCAGTCGAATTACAGTTACCAACCTCAACCGAGATGGTGCGCGACCCGGTACCTCCAGCCACCCTTCGGGCCGCTGCCATGCTACCATTCTGTGGGCTCGCATTTGTCACGTAAGTGCCGATGACGGTGCCATCGACTTTGATTCGAGTAGAAACTGACGTGACAGAATCGCCACCTTTGGACATTGTCCCACCAACGGTGATCAGCAGATCTCCGGAGTCGGTTGTGATCGCTCCACTGACCACTTCGGTATAACTGAGATCGCCTGTCACAGCTGTGTTGCTGCCAGTCCAGAAGCCGACGATCGAGACTGCGTTATCGTCAAGCTTACCGGTGATGATCGTGCCGTCAACTATTAGAGAGCCGGTGACAATCACGTTGCCTAGGGTGGCACTGATGGCTTCAAGATTTACGACGTTAATCTTGTCGGCGGTGACCGTGCCGGTCTTGATACCAAATCCGTCGATAATCGTCCGGCCGTAGTTAAGTATAAAGTTACGGTTACCAGCATAGGTTGCGATTACTACACGATCTTCGCCGTAGGCCGTCGTGACATCGGTTGTGTTTCCAAACGAAGTGGCGTCCTTGATCCAGTAGATATATATAACGCCGGTTGTCCAGGTTGCGGTCTCGCTCGCCGTGATTGTGCTGGCGGTTACTACGCCGGCATCGTTTGTGTAACGTACGCTGCCGGCGGTCCAACTAACTCGATTAAGGATCGGGTCATTGTGCTCAAACACGATGCTTATGAGTGAGATCATTCGCGACCCGATGGAGAGATGCCTGGCTTCAATCGTGTCTGCCAGGATCTGGTTGCCTGAGAGGTTGCGGATTACCGCGGTATCAAGATAAAGGACACCACCTTCATAAACGAAGGGTATGTTGACTTCCGTGCCGTTGGTGAGGACGATCTGGTCGGCCAGCATTGCGATGCGGCTTTTGTACAGACCTCCACCGATCGGGATGATGTCGATCAAGAGCCCAGACTGGACGTAAACACCAGCGTTGTTCACTCGTGCGAGTGCGGCCAGACGCACGGTCACGCCAATTGGGGCAGCAATGGCTTCGAGCTTCCAAAGGCCGGACGCGGTTGCCTCGCCGGCCTGTACGGCTACTTCGCTGATCAGGGTCGCGCTGGCAGTATCACTAGTGGCCCTGGTGGTAGCCTCTTGGATGATTGCGGCAGCGTTGTTACCGATTTCTACCGCATGCAGCGTCGTTGTGGTCGAGAGGGCTTCCAGATCCGTAACGAAGACGTCGGTCTGTGTGATGAAAAGCGCGTGATTGGTCTCAATATCTGCCCGCAATTCAGTGCGGATGGTGTGGCCCACGGTTTGATCGCCGGCGAGAGACACGGCGAGATTTTTGAGACGTGTGTCAATCGCGGCAACGATCGCCGACAGAGAACCCCCCTGGCCGCCGAACAAGACGCCCTGTACCTGGTCAAATCGCTCAATGACCTGTTGCGTCAACTCGCTAACTGGGCCGGTTAGCCCGGGTGGACCCAGGTTCTCGGTTATCAATTCGGGCAGAGCGATGGTCTCAATGACCATCTCCGTCACATTTTGAGTGACGAGCTCGGTCTGGGTGACAGTCTCGACAACAGTCTCGTCACCACCGGCTTCGACTGTGATCTCGCCTTGAACCACTGGTTCAACGACTGTCTCCGCCGAGCCGGCTTCAAGGACGATTTCAGCCGTAATGACGGTCTCGATGACCGTTTCGACAGCCATCAGCGCATCTTTACAGGTCGGATGTAAAACACCCGGGAGTTGCCAGCGGCGTCGGTACGGGTAAACCGGGCCTCATAGGTCCGTTTACTGAGCAGAGGGGATGTGGTTATCTCGCTCCAGGTTGCGAGCACCGCCCCGGTCGAGGTGTTAAAAGTCAGCGTGCTGACAGGAACCGAAGTTTCGAGGTTATCACCTTCCAGAGCCGCGGTGAGTGTCAGCGTGGCCCGGGATTCACCGCTTGGAGGCGTGTAGGTGAAGGCGATCTGGATGTCCCTACCGCGGAACGCCTCCAGTAGGTTGGAGCTGGTGATCACTGGATTATCCTGAAAAAAGAAACCCACCCCACCAATATGGTGGGATGGGTTTTAAGGGTAATCTATTTTCAATTATTAGGAAAGAGCGTAATTCGCTTCGCGAATGTCCCGGCCCAGCTTGGGGTCGAGTTTTCCGGCCTGAATGTACCGGTGGCAGATCTGGGAGACAACGTAGCTGAACAGCTCCGACTCCGCGATGGTGGCCAGCAGCAGATTGTACTGCCGGCGAATGTCGTTGCCATAGTTGGGCAGGCAACGGAAGCAGTCGTGAATCGAGATCATCTCGAAGGGTTTTTCCGGCAGGCTGTTGAGCAATCCCTGGATCACCTTCGCATCGACCAGACCAAGGTTGTCTATGTCGAGGTAACTCAGGATCCGGGCCGAGAGAAATCCCGAGTCGAGATAGTGTGCCCAGAGGCACGTTACCAGTTTGTCCTCATCCCGGCGGGTGCTGTGCCCACCGGCGCCGACAGCGAGCAGACGCTTGAGCTCGGCGATCTTGATCGGGTCATAGTTGCAGCGGCGCTGCATCTCACGCACCACCATGCCGTCGATCGAGTGAACCATGTTGGCACCCAGCGATCGACCACCCTTGATGGGCATGTTCTGGTAGTATTGCACGTCGAACGGCTCGTTGAAGAAATGAACTGTTTCAGTGACCTGGCCCATGACCTTGACCTTGACATGGAAGTTGTCGGGAAGGATCCAGGTGTTCTCGAGAGTCGTGGGATCCCAGATCGCCAGCATGGTCTCGTTTATTTCCCAGGCACCCGGAGCGTTGGCCTTGAGGGTGTCATAGAAGATAGCGAGCAGTTCGCCATCACCGAAGACCCGCTTGGGCACCGCAGTCGAGCTGTAGAACGACGTCATGATCGCCTGTTTGGTGAGCTTGCGGTCGATTCTGGACGTCTCGCCCAACTTGGCGACCATGTCCTGGTAAATGGACACGTAGGCGTCTTCACGCTTGCCGGTGTCGACGACGTTGCAGATCTGGGCTGCCTTGCGATCGCCGGCCAGTGCTGCGAGGATCTGGATCCCCGAGCAGGTAGCATCGAGCGAGATCGGATAGCCCGAAGGCTTGTTGGCCTTGGTTTTTTCCCAGGCTTGGATACCAGCATAGAAAAGAGCTGGTTCATCAGCCTGTTTCAACAGTTCGGGCAATTTCTGCTCGTTAGTGTTGAACCAGGCGATACGAGCATCCCAGGTCAGCTTGTCGAGACCGAAGGAGCTGGCGATGTCGATTTTGAGATATTCCTTGCCCGAGAAAGTCTGGAAGGTCATGTGGTAGCTCCAGTGGTTGGGTGAGGTTCAGTAGATGTAGAGAAGAGCTCAAGAGAGTTCCATGCCCAGGTCAACCATGGTCATACTCCAAATGTGAAAAGAGCTCCTCTTTGTAGAGGAGCTCTTCGAGATGGGTTTGGCCTACGTGAGGTCAGCAGCCTCTAGGGAATGGCTGAAGGAGGAAGTCTGATCCGTTTTCGACAGGTGGAGGTGGTGATGGCGGACGAATCAAAGGCGAACCAGGACTTCATGCACGTTATCTCCGTAATTTGAGACGAGATAATCGTAGGTGATTATCTAGGAGATGGCCAGAGAATTTTCTTTCAGATGCCCTCGATGATTTTGGGATCTTCGATGTCGCCCTCGTAGATCGGCATCAGCAGGAATTTTCGGCTTGCCATTAGACGCATGACATAAGAAGCGAAGACTGGAGCCATGATCTCGAACGAGGCCATATTTGTCGGATCTTCGTTTTTTCCCTGGATGTTTTCCCCCTTGAGGTTGGTGAGCTGGTAACCTAGTAGTTTGGTCATTGGGTCATATCCTGGTTGGCGAATTTGTGGGATTGTTGGGGACGGCGATTGTTGGCCTGCTCTTTTCGAGTGGCCCACCGGCAATTGCTGGGTTCGTAATTTCCGTTCACGTTGTTCCTCTCGGCATTAACTAGTTTGCCACTTCTTCATTGGCGAATTGTATCACGGCCTTGTTCCAGGCCGTGCCCTGGTAGTTGACGACGTAGCCCTGGCAATAGGTCCTGCCGCGCTTGTCGACCTTGTGGGTGAGGTAGAACTCTCCCTCGGTGGCGATGCCCAGATGGTCCATGACATCGTGGGCGGTGCGATCGTACTTCTCGAATGCCTTGACCCGCTTCTGGTACTCAGCCATCTCCTCGTCAGGCTTGGGCTTGTCGAGGTTACGCCAGCGGTTTTCAATCGTGTTGGCCACGTCCCGGTTGATCCGGAACCTGATCTTGTTCACCTGGTTCAGGTGATCGAGACAGACGTCGTCGTCGTGGTGATTCTGACGAAGGATGACCGAGTTCTGGCTGGTGTAGTAGCCGGTGTCCCTGTTGTCAGTGAGCGGGAGGGGCGGAACTACCATCGGGAGAGGATATTGGTAACGATCCAGATCCTGCTGCACGTCGTCCGAGATGCCAAACTTGACGATGAATTGCCTCGTGACGGGTGACCAGTTGACGAGATCGGCCCCTATTGCCTTGGTGAGCTCGTCGGTGGTTGTCTGGCAGTCACCGTCGAAGTGTTTGCGCAGGGAGCCAACCAGGGCCGGCAAGGTGGCTCGCTTATGAAGGACCATCTGAACCAGGAGATCGAAGCCGAAGTTTACCTCGATGTCATATTTTTTCATCAGTACCTCAAAGTCGAGGCCATCGCAGTTAACGAATTCACCCTTAATTCTGGGGAAGAGCTGGTTTTTGTGAAACAGCTTCTCAATTTCGATCTGGAACTCGATCATGGGTTTCTCCTTCGTTGGGGTGCCCAATAAGGTAATTGGGGTGAAGACGAGCTTGATTGGTCGTCCGCTGATCTTCATCCGCGGGACTGATCGAGGTTGCGGTGGCGGCGAGGGATCTGCGGGCAGTGGGAGATAGGAAAAAAGTCGCCGATCTCTCGGCGACTGCAGTTCTTTGATAAGGACCAGGATGGCCCCAAGGATGTGGAAGATGGTCAGGAGTACTGGGTGCATCCCTCCTCCTTCTCCAGCTCTTGCAGCACGCCCTCGAGGTCGTCAATTGCGATCAGCACCTGGGTTATGGCCGTATTCATGTCTTGGCAGCCTTCCCTGTCGCTAAGCTCTCGGAAGAGGAACAGCAGCAAGGTATCACCTTGGCGCTCGACGGCATCGAGGGCGAGGGTGTGCTCCTCGGAGAAGTCCTCGGCGATCCAGGCGTAGTCGCCCGCGCCATAGCTCTTCAGCATGGTCGTCTGGGCGTCGTTGAGTGGGCTCACTGGAGGTTCTCCTGGATCTGGGTTGGGGAAATTTTGAGGGAGAGGGCGAAAAGATAATTCCCTCTCCCCCATGGTTGGCGATAGCAGGGAGGTTACTGCCTCCCCAACCGGCGGGTGTTGTTTCATGACGTCATGACCGCCCGCTGCACGACGGACCAGGGAGACTATGACCCTGGCCTAACTCCCCTCACGGGGATCTGGTTTTTTCTTTTTTGTGGGTGTGTATTTCGCCTTGAGCTCGATGAGCTTAGGCAGGGAGAAACCCGGTGACAGGTAATGACGGCCTTCCGGACCGTAGCGAACGCCACCGGTAAGCACTACGGAGTCGAGGATGTAGGCGTCCAGCATAACACCATATTGGACCCAGTCGGCGACTTCCTTGATCATTGTCCAAGTGTTATCCTGGCCCACCTTGAACGTACAATCGGCGAGCTCTATGAGGGGCACGTAGAGGATCTTATCTTTCCAGGGATTCTGCTTGTGCCAGTGAGGCCTTGGAACCTCAAGGAGCTTTGGCTGGAGAAAAGTATCCTCAGTCATTTTCGTACTCCTTGAGGGCTATCTTGGCCTCCTCGAGATCGATCGCGAGGTTGGGCCACTTGATATTGGTTTCTTCATCGTAGGAGCCAGTTGGCATACTTTCGCTGAATGGGCCAAACCAGTAGTTATTTGGGTCGTTATGGGGCTGCATGGCCTCGATGTCCGAGATCAGGCTTTTCAGGGCTCTTGCAAGCGAGCTTTCCGACGGAGAATCACGGCAGCGTTCCCGCAGGTCGAAGAAAATCTCCGTGCGCTCCGGTGTGTCATCAGACACGTTTTCGATGAACCACCATAGAGCTTCAGTCAGTGGTCGCGAAGCGACATATTGGCGGTAATTGGTCATCAGTCAGCTTCTTTCTTAAACTGGTTCTGGAGGCGATCAACGTGCTTGGAGGGAAGGGGATGAACGACATACCGCCCCATTCGGGAGTAGTAGACGTCGTTGCGATGGATCGGAGACCGGCTTTCGCCGTCCTTTCGGTCAGCAGCCATTTTTTTGGCCGCTGCCTTGTCCGATGTGACACTGCCAGCGACTAGACGGCGGCCACCGCCTTTGATGATGCGATAAACGCCGTAGTAGGTGAGCATTTAGCTCTCCTTGAATTATGGAGCTGGGTCGGCGAAATCTCGGAAGCCGAGAAAAACAGTCTGGATAGCTTGGGGATGTACCGCGATGATACGGAAGTTTCGGCCAGGCTCGTCGATGGAATACCAGCGACCTATAATCTCACCGACTTCAGGTGCGCGAGGACCACGGCCATCCTCGATGTCAACGGTAATAGAGCCGTTGTGGAAGATGGTCCACGTATCGCCTGGCTTGAGAGCCTTAAGGTGTTCGTGTTTGGTGCGTTTTGTCAGGTCTTGCATATAGTGAGGCTTTCGTTGTTGACGCTTAAGACCAGATTTCCCTAGCTTTCCAAGCCATCAGTCGAAAGCTGACTGTCTCGTTGCCTTGAGCTTCTTCGAGCTTGACGAGATCTCCACCATGGATCAGGGATTTTGGCACCCACTTGACGGTGCGTCCGCCGTTGGGCAGGTCTTTCATGATGTCGAAAGCGATTGCATTCTCGGTCGATGTAACGATGATGCAGGTTTTGATCCTGGTGTAGTCGCTCATCGGCCGCCTCGCAAAGAGAACATTGAGTCCACACCAGCTTTTCCGAGACCATGCCCTAGGTCGCCGGCCGTGACCGGGTCGGACCAGAGGAGGACCACGGCAATGGCCATGATGACGGCGACGCCTATGAGTAATATGACGAGACTGTCCCAGTCTTGACGGGTCATTTGTGGTATTCCTTGTTGCGGTGTTGGGCATCCTGCTCGGCCAACTCACGGGCGACGAACTGGTAGCGTGGCAAGGCCTCATGGCCCCGGTTGATTATCTCGTGGGGATTGAGCCCCTGCTCGCGGCATTGGCTCATCGCAAAGCTTCGGTGTTTCGGTTCCATAGGCTTTAGGCCCTCCTTTGCCTATTATGAAGATAATGTCAGATTAGTATTTAGAAAGTCTAAAACATAATTAGGGATTAATCCAACATTTTCGACTTAATCAAGCACAATCGTGAGCTGGATAGCTCAGGATATGTTGCGGGATTGGGGTGACTATCGAGGGAAAAAATGGAAAGGAAGAGGATGCGATGAACGCATCCTCTTCCCCTTCAGAGGCGCTGGTGGGTAGTTAAGGCGATCAGGCGATCGCTGCCTCCGGGATCTCGGTCTCGGCCTGGGTCGTGGTAACCAGCAGACTCGAGAAGTCGACGGCATATTCGTTGCTGGTCGATTCGACGACGAGCTCCTCGTTGACGCGACGGATGCGGATCGAGAGGTTGACCTCCTGCTCCTGACCCGGCTCGAGCGAGGCGCCGGCCTTCTTGAGGGCTTCAAGAAGTGCGTTCTGAGCGTTGCGCTGCTTGACCCAGTCAGAGTTCTGACCGCGGACTTCGGCCGCTTCCATAGTATCGATCGGCAGGCCGATGGGCAGGTTGATGAACTTGCCGTTGGCCTCATAGCCGATGTTCAGCCAGACCTTGGCCCTGGGACGATCGGCCATGTTGCTCATCTCGCCGAAGGGCATGCGACGAGTGCTGGTGTTACCGCGGGACGGTGCCTGGGCAGTGCCGGTGAAATCGAGAATAGCCATGAGTGGTAGCTCCTTGTAATGGCTGTTGAATTAGGATGAATTGGACGTGATTAATCATCCGAAAGGCGCGAAGCGCCCCGGACAAAGGGATGGTAGTGGTTTGGAGAGAGACCTAGTCCTTGGGACGAGCGCTCATTGCCTTAAGCATCTTACGATGCTCACGAGCGCGACGACCTGATGGAGTTAAAGAGCGGATGCCCGCTATTACGAGCACGATGAGCATAGCGCCGATAAAGCCTCCGAACATGGGTTAATTCCTTTGGTTGGTATACTGGATGATCCAGAGCATGGTTACACCAGCGATGCAACCGAAGGCGAAGCTGAAGAACACCAGCTGATTAGCTCCTGACATAGAAGCTGGTGCCCCTCGTAGGGGCACCGGCGATGATGCTGGCGGCTTCGATCAGGGCATCCTGGTAGTCGAGATCGATCTCCAGTGCCGGCGCCAGGCAGGTGTTCTGCTCGAGCCCGACAACGATGAGGTCTGGCGTAACCACGTAGAACGCCCGTGTGGTCTTCTGGATGCTCAGGCCGGCAGCCTCGAGGACGTCAAGAAACGACTCGAGGTTTTCGACCAGGATAATGGCGATGTCATTGGCTTTGGCCTGGGCATAAACCAGGTCGAATTTGTATTCGCAGACGGGAATCGCCGCCATGGATACGGTGGACATGGCAAGCAGGGTAAGCGTGGACATGGCCAGCAGGGTAAGCGTGGTGATGCCGGCATGGATGATGTTCATGGTTAGGTACTCCTGGTTTGAGCGTTCTTAGCGAGAAACGCAGCTGTTGATGAATTGAGTGGTGCAGTCCCAGGTGATGGTCTCCTGGTTCTCCTGGTTCCAGCGCATCTCGCGTTCGAGGGCGCGGTTATAGATGAGCGCCGCCAGGACGATGATGAGCAGGGCACCAAGAAACCCAAGGGCGATGCTGGTGTAGATCTCGCTCTTACCAGCCATGGCCGGTGTCCTTATCAGACCTTTCACCTTTGGAACGGGTGAAGGTGATGTCGCCGGACTCGAGCTCGTTGATCCGGTCAAAGTCGTCCTCGAGGATGAAGGCCTCGCTGGAGCGACCATCAGCGAATGACGTGAACGGTCTGGTACTGGCGTGCATCATCGCCAAGTTCAATGCCAAGGCGGTGTTCATCTGCGTGAGGGCGAGCGAGTGCATACGTGGGTTACGCATGATTATCTCCATAATGGGGTGAGGATTAACATGATAAGTAGAGCTTGTCTACCTATCGGGACAGTCGGTGACTATCCGTAATTTGGAGTAGCCTCGGAGCCAGAGCTCCAAGGCTGGGATTAAGGCTGAGTTTAGGTGAAGAGTCCACGGTACTCAGACTGGGATTCGGTGAAAAGTTGAGCGAGTCTCTGATCTGTGCTCAGGCTCTGCTCTAAGTCGCGTAGACGCTTGGCATTGGCGATGGCTGCATCGTCAATAAGATTATCCATGAAGTCTTTGGCTTCGATGGTATGACGAGCGATCTGCTCGGTCTTGGCCTTTTGCACAAAACGATCGAGCATGTCGATGCCCGACGTAGCAGAGTCCACTGTCTTGACGACGACGTTGGCAGCTGAGTTGATGGTGCCAAAGAGTGCGATGAGGGTATTCGATGCTGATCCGATTACGCTATTGGTCATGATGTGTAGCTCCAGTGGTTGGGGACGATTAATCCAGAAGGCGCGAAGCGCCAGGTGTGATGGAGCCAGGAACAATGACCGGGTGGGTGTGAGGTGTGAGGTGGGGGATGTACCCGGGGGGTACTTAAGATGATGGGGGTAGCCAATCCCCCAATACTGAACCAGAACGTAACTACCAAAAATATGGCCACGGTGATAATACATATAGTGATTATCTCAAGAACCAGGAGGTAATTATCAAAAAATATGCTATGCAAAATCCCCATAATGATTATCTGGATAATGATAATGTAATTATGTGCTGGAGTATCTATATAATGATTATCTTATAATGGGTGAGATTTTCTACATAATGACTATCCAAATAATGGGGTTTGGTTATGTGATAATGATTATCTCCATAATGGAACCAAGGAGCGCTCACACCTCGGGTGATGGCGGCCATGTGATGGGAGTGATCTTCAACTTGGATCGATCTTGGGCCGAAGGCCCAGCTCACCACTGGTGTTCCTGTGTTCCCACTCCTGGTTCCCTATATAGCTCTAGGTGTTTTAGCTCTGGTTCCACCCTGGTGATCCTCTTGGATCCCAGGAATAGCTTTGCCTGTCCGTCTTTTCTCTATATAGACTCTCTCTGCGGGTTGAGACCCTACGAAAGATTTTATAGAGGAAAGGCAGAGGTAGGGGGTGGGTGTTCCCCAAATCAGAGATACAGGTTATGCACCAAGAAAAAGGGGGCGTAAAGCCCCCTTCCTATATAAAATTGGATGGATTATTATCCTGTTATTATCCTGATAATGTGTGAGTTAATGCCAAGTAATCCCTTGGTAGTAGCCTCGGGTGACGTCGACCTCGACCCAGGCCTTTTCGTCCTCGGAATAGCCCATGAACCAGGCGGCCTTGGTGATGTCGGTGGTAGCCTCCTGCTTGCCGTCGACCATGTAAGTGACCATAATCGAGAGGATCTTATTGTTTCCCGCGGAGATGTCTATAACTAAGAGGTCGTCCTTGAGCACTGGTGCCTTGACGGTACTCATCCAGGAATTCCTTTCATCATTTCCTTGAGACGACCAGCGGCCTCTGGGAGTGCAAAGACCTGGGGCGTGCCACCTGACCAGACATCGACCTTGCAGGCGGCGACTACCGCGGCAACCGGATCAAGTCCTGCAGCGAGGCAGCCCAGCGCCGGCGCCATACCGCTACCCCAGGCGTGATACTCGCCGTAGCATTGGACCCAGTGATCATTGATGGTAATCCAAACCGTGCTATCGGGTCGAAGGTGAATGACGCGGGCGTCATCCTCGAGTTTGGGCTGGGTCGATCGACCAACTATATCCCCCACCTGCGCCGCCGCAATCATCCAGTCGATCAGGACCATTGCCGTTTCAATGGTGCCCGTGAACGCAAGGCATCCGCCATCGGCGAGCTCGTACAGCTTCTTGTGGTTGCTGCCCGTGATGATGTCATCGGTTGTGGCCCGCGAGTCAGCTACCAGGATGCCAGAACGGTAAGCGATCGTGGTCACGTCAGTGCGCTTTCTATAGAGCTGGCCTTATGCGCATTGCTAAGAAGTCCGTGACCGAGCCAGGGCCGGCAGGACGCGAGAACCGGTACTTGAAAATCACACTTGATTAAATCATCTAATGGTGGTTTAAAACCCAAATCGGATTATCTGATAACCCAACCTGATTTGCAAGGTAAACCTATGACAGATATGAAGGGACTACCCGTCGCCGGCTACCGAGCCACCCAGTCATCTCTACGTCTCGAGGTCGTCAACGCCGGCAAGAGCCTTGAGGAGCTGGCCTTACGGCATGCTGAAGTGCTGAAGAGCTACGGTGACAAGATCGATCAGCGTGACGTTGCCCGTGGCATTACCCTCATCGAAGAGGGGTTCTCTCGCCTGGCTCGCGCGGTGCTCCGGCCACAGCGTCTTACCGGGCAAGTCAAAGCTCTGCTCACTTATCCGGTGGCACTTGACGACACCGCCACCAACTAACCCCCAGCGAACCCTCCGGCGCGGGTGCCAAGGCCGTAGGCCGCCAGGCACGGAAAGCGCCGGATGGGTGAGCGGACCCAGAGACAAAATCCAATGACCTTCAATTCCACCCCATTTCCCGAACCCATCGAGGAAGAGGTTACCCGCGCAGTACGTGCCATCCAGGTGATGATCCAGTCCCTGACGGGCAAGGAATTGCCCGAGGCCAGGGCTCGTGAGCTCTTCAACGAGGCCCGTGAAAAGGCCATTGCTGCTTTGAAAGAGGTTCAACCGTGAGCAATGCTGTGACCGAGTACCTCCCCCAGATCATCCCAACCAAGCTCGCGGTCACGGCCCTGCGGCGGATGTTCTTTGCCTTCACCGGGCAAGAGCTCAATGCGGACAAGGCCCGTGAGCTGCTCGAACAAACCCAGCAAGGTAAAGGTGCCTCCAAAAAATGAAGATCGCACTCGACTATGATCTGACCTATTCCAGGGATCCACGCTTTTGGCAGTGGGTCATCAGGGTCGCTCGCTTCTTCAAGCACGACGTCCGTATCGTGACAGCCCGGGACGAGCGCCTCGATCGGACCTCGGCACTCGTCGAGGTGGAGAAGTACCTACCCGTCATCTACTGCCGCGGCATCGCCAAGAAGTGGTACTGTGCCCACTTCAGCGAAGATTTCATTCCTGACATCTGGGTTGACGATAAGCCAGAAAGCATCATCGCCAACTCTACAGCCACACCCGAAAGCCTGGTCGACTGGCGATTAGTCCGGGCTGAGGGCCCAGTGGTGCTTCGATGAGCAACCATCAGGGCTGGATTGGCGTCGACCTCGACGGCACCATCGTCTTTCACGACAGCCGTGACTTCCACTACGCCAAGATCGGAAAGCCGATCAAGCCAATGTGCGACCGGATCCGCAGATGGCTCAAGGAAGGCACAGAAGTACGGCTGATGACAGCCCGGGCTGGCCTCCCCACTGAACAGCTGCATGAGTTCATCATCAACTGGACGGTTTGGAGCCAACTGGAATTTGGTCAGGTGCTCCAGGTCACCGATCGTAAGGACTTCTGGATGATCGAGCTCTGGGATAGCCGGGCCGTCACGGTTATCCCGAACACGGGTCTCCCGCACTTTCTGGTATGAAAATGAAAAAGGGGCCAAGAGAACTCAGGGGAAGGAGTGTTCCCCCCTCTCTCGGCCCCACTCACCTCAGCAGCAGAAACCCACAAACGCTGCGAGGGAACTAAATGGTTTGGTAATCGGAAATGATTATCTGGTGTGGTTCTTCAATATGGTGGTAATGTTTACCATAAAATCCGTTTAAGGCAATAGATATAATGACGACCCCGTCCCTTTTCGGAACGCCCCCCTTGCAGCCAGCGCCCGTACCAACACCAGGTACGGGAGTGGTGGCTCCGTCTTCCTCCTTGGTTCTTCTGACCAAGGCGGACGTCAAGCGCGCCCTGCCCTCACACCTGCGGGCATCAGTGACCCAGGTGATGGTCGACACGTTGAACGCGATCTCTGCGGATCCAATCGCTGCCGATAACATTCGGGACAACTTCGTCAGCTACATGGTGGTCCTCAAGGAAGGTAGGTTCAAGACTGAGGACTACGTCCATGCAGTCGCCTACGTCAGCTTTAAGCTGATGGGCTACACCAACGAAGACTCGTATGCCCGGGCCTTCCCACAGCGATACGCAAACCTCCTCGCCAAGGGCACTTCCAAGAAAGACATCTCGTCCTACGTCTCGGCGTATCACTGCGGCAAGATGGTCAACCTGATCATGGAGCAATCCCTGGTTCCCACCTGGGTGCTCAACCAGGACCTCTTCCAGAAGGCACTCAACGTTCAGGCCGATCTGATGCTGAACGCCACCAGCGAGAAGGTTCGGACGGATGCGGCCAATTCTCTGCTCACCCACCTCAAGAAGCCCGAGCCCAAGGGTGACTTCCAAATTAACCTCAATACCGCGGAGACCTCAGGTATGGCGGAGATGAAGGCCACGCTGGCCCAGCTCGCCCAGCAGCAGCGGCAGGCGATCGAGGCCGGCAACATGAAAACGATTGACGTCGCAGCCTCAAGGCTGGTCCGTGACGAGGAGCTTGTCGATGGCAATTAGACTCCGAACCATTAAAGGAATTCGTGTGGCGCTTTGCGCGGTTGAGACCGATGAGCGCCCAGGTGATGTTTATCTCGATGACAGGGATCACTATGTTCTCGTAGTGAAATTCGTTCGTGATTTTATGTCGAAGGGTGTCCTGCCGGAGTATCCCGACGAATTGGCGGCGATGGACAGCCAGAAGATACGTGACGCCAAGGACGAGCTGCTGACGTGGTTGGTTCGTGATGAGATTACTGATGAGTGATCCGATCGAGACCAACGAGGTTGACAGCACCGTCAGTTTCACTGGCCGCACGATCATCAAACAGACACTCGACCAATGGCTGGATGGTGTCGACTACACCGAACTCAACGACGGTCATTACGTGCCATCTGAGTTCAGCCTCGTTTTTATGAACCTAGTAAAGCTGATCAACGGCAAAGAGGGGGAAAGTCACAAAACGCCACCGGTTCATCTGAAGATGCTGGACAAGCTCAGCTCTAAGTCGACCCAGATTGCAAACCTCTGCTTTCGAGGTGCCGCCAAGACTACGTTGTTCTTTGAGTACCTGGCTCCGATCCTCGCCATTTTCCATTATCTGCCTGAGTTCGGTGAGCTTGACAGCATGATCTACGTGTCCGACTCGATGGACAACGGTGTAAAGTCGGCGCGCAAGAACCTGGAGTTTCGCTACCAGAATTCGGAGTTTCTCCAGGAGTGGCTGCCCGAGGCTCACTTCACGGACAGTTATATCGAGTTTACCAACAAGGAAGGTAAGCGCTTCGGCATCAAGATGTTCGGTGCCAAAACCGGTATCCGCGGAACCAAGATTTTCGGCAAGCGTCCGAAGCTTGCTGTGCTCGACGACCTCGTTTCCGACGACGACGCCAAGTCCAGAGCGTCGATGCAATCTATCAGTGATACGGTCCACAAAGGCATCAACTACGCCCTCGACCCGACCCGCCGGAAGATCATCTTCAATGGCACGCCGTTCAACCAGCAAGACATCCTGATCATGGCGGTCGAGTCCGGCGCCTGGGATGTCAACGTCTGGCCAGTATGTGAGCGTTTTCCCTGCACCAGGGAAGATTTCATCGGGGCTTGGGACGATCGCTTCACATATGAATTCATCATGGAGCAATACGAAAACGCGGTACTCGGTGGCACCGTTGAAGGCTTCATGCAGGAACTGATGCTCCGGATCTCGAGCGACGAAGAACGTCTGGTCCAGGAGTCGGAGATCCGGGAGTTCTCGAGGATCCAGCTGCTCGAGCGCAAGAGTCAATACAACTTCTATATCACCACAGACTTTGCTACTTCGGACAAGCAGACCAGCGACTATTCAGTTATCTCGGTCTGGGCCCACAACTCCAACGGCGACTGGTTCTGGGTGGACGGCTACTGCGAACGGGCCACCGCTGAGAAGCCGGTCAACGAGCTCTTCCGTCTGGTTCAAATATACCACCCACAAGCCGTCGGGATCGAGATCTCTGGGCAACAGCGGGCCTTCATCAAGTGGCTGCAGAGTGAGATGCTCACTCGGAACATCTGGTTCAACTTCGCCTCCTCCCAGAAGTCGGGGGAGCCTGGCATCATGCCAGTGATCAACAAACTCGCTCGCTTCAACCTGGTGGTGCCCCTTTTCAAGGCCGGAAAGATGTATTTCCCGACCGAGTGGAGGACCTCCAAGGTCATGGGGCATTTCTATGGTCAGATTCGAATGGCCACAAAAAATGGCCTTAAAGGAAAAGACGACTGCCTCGATACGATTTCCATGTTAATGTACCTCAACGCTTGGAAACCGAGTGAGCAGGCCCCGATGATGGACCACAATGGTGGTCCAGACTGGACAGCTGATGAGCTCGCCGCCAATGAGCATAGCGCGCTTGCTTCCTACATTGTCTGATTAACTCGGTGATTAACCATGAATATTTCTGATTTCCTCCGTCAGCTCTCTTTCGGCGAGCTGTCCAACCTGTCGATCAGCAATTCGGGATCCGGCGTGATCATCGAGGGAAAGCACCCACAGCTGATCATGTACATGAACACCGCACTCACTGCGGTGTACAGCCGATTCGTCCTACGCCAGGAGGAAATTATCGTCACTCTGGAGACTACGATCACTCGCTATGAGCTACTCTCGAAGTACACCATAAGCGCCAATGACCCGACTGTCACCGTCCACTACATCACTGACACCGTGGCCAATCCCTTCCAGGATGATTTGATCCGTGTCCTCGAGGTTTGGGATCAATATGGTAAGGTGCCACTGAATGACGCTGATAATACTGGCTCCGTGTTTACTCCAAACCCCCTGGTTCTTTACGTGCCAACTCCGGTTAATGCCGAGCCCCTGACACTCATCTATCAGGCAGAGCATGCTCAGTTGCTCGACACCGGCGCCGGCTATCTCAACCAGGAGATTGTCATCCCGCATTACCTTCATAATGCGTTCCGGAAACGGGTGGCACACGAGGTCTACTCCCACATGAGCGGGGTGGATAATATCATGAAAGGTCAGGAGTACCTGGCAGGCTTCGAAGTTGACTGCCTCACTGTTGAACAACGCGATCTGGCGAGCCAATCCGCGCATGGCTCACTCGCCAAATTCGACGAGCGTGGCTTCGTTTGATAATCACTAGTAATGTGTGAATGATTTTGCTAGGGTCATTCCCAACAAACCCATTCAGCTATTTTCAACGGATTACTTCTCATGGCTTGGAAAAACTTCACAGCATCCCTAGCTGAGGTCCTTGTCCACGAAGGTGGCTTTACCATGAACCGCAAGGACCCGGGTAACTGGACCGGCGGTAAGGTCGGCTCCGGAATCCTAAAGGGAACCAAGAAGGGAATTGCTGCAGCCAGCTTCCCTCATCTCGACATCAGGAACCTCACCGACGTTCAGATCGCCGGCATCTACGAGGTGAACTATTGGAACAAAGTCTGCGGCGACGATCTCCCATCCGGGCTCGATCTCGCTGTCTTCGACTACGGCGTCAACTCCGGCCCATCCCGCAGCGTGAAGGATCTCCAGCGAGTCGTCGGCGTCAAAGCTGATGGCAAGATGGGTCCGGTTACCCGCAGGGCTGTCATGTTGGCTGACCATGCGAAGATTATTAAGTCACACTGCGCGCGGAGGCTTTCGTTTTTCAAGTCTCTCGCGATCTGGAACACCTTCGGCAAGGGCTGGTCGCGACGTATCATCAACGTTGAAGCCAGGGCTCTGAGCTGGGTGCTGACCAAAGCCGAACTCAAGGAAGAGGCCAAAAAGGCCAGCCAGTCCGCCGGCGCTCAGGCTGGTGGTGCTGTGGTTATGGTTCCCACCGGTGGTGTCACTATCGACAACGTAGGGTCCTTTCCGACTTGGCTACTCGTCGCGCTATTCGGCGTGGCCGTGGCCGTCCTCTTCATTCGTGCGGTAATTAACTACCAGCGATCCCGCACACTCACCGCAGTTGCCAAGGAGGCATAATTGAAACTATCACCATTCCTGCGTATCGGCGCACGATACCTCGCAGGCTACTTTGCTGCCAAGGGAGTCGTGTCAATGGCTCTTGCGGAAGAGCTGGCCAGTGACCCGGAAGTGCTCACCGCAATTGGTTCTGCTGTTGACGTCTTGGTCGGCGTCGTCATCGCCGTCGCGACCGAGGGCTTCTACTGGCTGGCCAAGAAGATGGGGTGGTCCACCTAATGCTCCAGGCCATTCTCGCCTTCTTCGGTGGTGGGATCGTGAAGCAATTCACGGACCCACTTCTCGCGGCTTACCAGGCAAAGCTCACCGCCAAGAACGACACCGAAGCTCTCGAGGCTGAACGAACCATCAAGGGCATCGAGGCTGCCCGAGACATCGCTGTGGTTGAAGCCGGTCGGGCATGGTCTGCCACATCGGTTGGCCGCTGGCTGATTGTTGTACCGTTTGGCCTGTGGTGGGCTGCCATCTTTGCCCTCCAGATCATCAATCCCTGGTTTGGCCTGGACCTCGTTGTCATTGATGTGCCCCCCGACATCAAAGACATGGCCAAGATCCTCGTTCCCGGCATTGTCCTTGCGGACGCCAGCCTGCTTATCGTCGGCCGATTCAAGAGGTGAATTCCTAGCTTCTAGCCTGTTCATCTCAACCCAGTAGTGCTTTACAATTTCCGCAACTGCTGTTCCCAGCCACACTGATTATCCTGATAATCACTCAGTAGCGGAACCACCATTATGACTGGAAATATCACCTGGGAAATGATCCTGGGCCTGATCACCATCGTCGGCTTCGTCGGCGGTGTCTGGTGGCGTATCGAAGGCAGGATCAATTCGGCGGCAGATGTTGCCAGTATGACCGCCCTGGCTGCCAAGACCAAAGCCGAAATTGCTTCAGATTCTCTTCAAGCCTACAAGCTCCACGTCGCCGAGACTTACACCTCCAAGGATGACGTCAATCGCGAGTTCGAGGCCGTATCCAAAACGATTACCGAAGTCGGCGAACGCATGGAAAAGCGGCTTGACGGCATTAATGAACGGTTGGACCGCGTCATTGAAGCCGGGCAGAAATCCTCCTCTCGCAGGACCCCATAATGATTGGTCACCATACCCCAGAGACCTATGCGCGGATCTGGGAGCTGTCGCGTTCTGTGAAGAAACGTAACGGCACACCAAATTTCACCGAAATCGGCCGCTTGATTGGCGTCCATAAAAATGCCGTCATACGAACATTGTCCAAACCGGAACTTGACCCCCAGATCGTACAAGCAGCCGCCGTTGGTGGCATCGAGAATCCCGAGAACCTTGCCCACTTCTGGAAGATCATCAAAGACGATAACGGCAACGGCTACTCCCTGTTCGTCAGGAACCCCCAGACCGGCAAAGACATCGCCATCTATGACATGGTGCGGGAAGCGGTGCTCGAGGCGCCGGTACGCTTTAAGAAGTTGGAGCCACGGAGAGCACCCAGGGGTAATGGTGAACACCTGCTGATTATCGACCTGGCAGATATCCACTTCCTCAAACTCTGCGTGAAGTCCGAGACTGGTTACAGCTACAATCGCAAGGTTGCCCGGCATCGTGTCGTTGAAGGCACGAAAGCTTTGCTTCGCCTGGCTCAACCGATGGGCATCGGCCGGATCCTCTTCGTGCTCGGCAACGACATCCTCCATGTCGACACCCCGCGTTCGACCACAACCAGTGGCACGTTCCTAGACAGCGACGGCACAATCTTCCAGGGCTTTAAGGACGCCGCCGAGGCAGTCGAGGAGGTGATCAACGAATGCACCAAGGTCGCTGATGTCGACCTGGTTCACTGCATGTCAAACCACGACTGGCTGATAGGGTGGGCGTTGTCTCAGGCGATCGCCGGCCGCCTCCGTGGGAACCCTGCTGTTCATAGCACTGAGTACAACCTGTCCGAAGCGCATCGCAAATATTACCGCTTCGAAAACAATCTCTTCGGCCTGACCCACGGCGACGGAGCCAAAGAAGAGAAGCTCTACGGCCTGATGGTCAAGGAAGCCCGGGAGCACATCTCTGACTGCTCCAACCTCTACTGGCTCCTCCACCATGTCCACCACAAGGACCGCAAGAGCCGCAGTGAGTTCGCCTACCTGCGCGAGAAAGATCACAACGGGATGACCACAATGGTCAGTGGCAAGACGCAGGTTGAGGGTGAGCATCTCCAGATTGAATACGTTCGCTCTCCGTCGGCTCCCGATGGCTGGCACGATCGCAACGGCTATGTAAACCGCCAGGGGGTGGAATGCTTCGTCTATCACCCGACGCTCGGTGCGCGAGCTCGCTTCACCGAATGGTTCTGACTAATAATCAATTTTGTGATATTCATAGAAATCTCTGGGAAAGTCCTGTAAGGATTATCTCAATAATCGTTCACAGGTTCTGAAAATGGTCAACACCGAAGCTGTTGAGACTCGAGATCTTATACCGACCAATCCGGCAATGGCACCCAAGTTGACAAAGTGGGCAAACGAGCCAACGACGGCAAAGCTGCAGGAGGACCTTGAGGCCTCTCGGCCGGCGCATGACACCTTTGTTTTGAAGGTTAGGAAGTGGAACGACCTCAACAATATCACGGGCGAGGCCAAGCCGCCCAAGATCAAGGGCCGTTCCCAGATCCAGCCCAAGCTGATCCGTCGTCAGGCGGAGTGGCGCTACTCAGCCCTGACCGAGCCCTTCAACTCATCGGAAAAGACCTTTAATGTTTCACCGACGACTTGGGAAGATGCAAAGGCCGCCCAGCAGAACGAACTGATCCTAAACTGGCAGTTCCGCACGAAGATCAACCGCGTCAACTTCATCGATAATTACGTCCGTGCCTGCGTCGACGAGGGCACCGTTGTCGTGCGTTGCGGCTGGAACCGGATCACGACCGAAGTCGAAGAAGAGGTCCCGGTCTGGGAATACCGGCAGCCCCAAAGCCAGGAAGACATCCAGGCTCTTGAGCAGGCCGAGCAGCTGCGCCAGACTAACCCGAATGAGTATTCTAAGCTGGATCCGGCGCTTATCGCTGCTTGCCAGTTCTTCCAGGAAACCGGGACGCCCAACGTTGCGGTTCAGGTCGGCACCGAAAAGGTGAAGGTCGAGAAGGTCATCGACAACCGGCCCACTCTGGCTGTGGTCAACATCGAGAACCTATACTTCGATCCCTCCTGTGGTGGGGACATCGAAAAGGCCGGCTTCGTCATCGTCTCATTCGAGACCTCGCAGGCCGAGCTCAAGAAAGAGCCCAAGCGGTACAAGAACCTCACGTTCGTGAACTGGGAAGGCGCCACGACCATCCTGGAGCCGAACCATGCGCCCCAGTCGACGGACATCAACTTCAACTACAAGGATGCACTCCGGAAGCGGGTCGTCGCCCACGAGTATTGGGGCGACTATGACATCCATGGTGATGGCACCCTGGTTCCCATCGTGGCTACCTGGGTCGAGGGTGTTCTCGTTCGCCTGGAGGAAAATCCCTTCCCGGACGGGAAGCACCCCTTTGTCGTTGCGCCCTACATGCCGGTGAAACGGCAGGTCCTGGGCGAGCCGGATGCTGAGCTCCTCGAGGAAAACCAGAAGGTCCTGGGTGCTGTTACGCGCGGCATGGTAGATCTGCTGGGTCGATCGGCCAACGCCCAGCAGGGCTTTGCCAAAGGCATGCTCGATGTTCTCAACAAGCGCCGTTACGAGTCGGGCCTCGACTACGAGTACAACCCGAATATGCCACCGAACCACGGCATGTTCGAGCACAAGTACCCCGAGATCCCCCAATCAGCGATGCTGATGTTGAGCCTGCAGAACCAGGAAGCTGAAGCCCTGACGGGTGTGAAAGCATTCTCCGGAGGGCTTTCTGGCAATGCTTATGGTGACGTCGCCGCCGGTATCAGGGGCATCCTCGACGCCTCCTCGAAGCGTGAAATGGCGATCCTCCGCCGACTTGCTGCCGGCATGGTTGCGATTGGCAAGAAGATCATCGCCATGAATGCCGAATTCCTCTCGGAAGAGGAAATCGTTGCCGTCACCAACGAGAACTTCGTCACCATAAAACGTGAGGATCTGCACAGCGTCGCCGGCGAGTTCGACCTCAAAGTCGACATCTCCACCGCGGAGATCGACGCTGCGAAAGCTCAGGACCTGTCGTTTATGCTCCAGACCATGGGCCCAAACATGGACTTCGAGGTCACCAAGCTGATCCTGTCTGAGATCGCGCGTCTCAAGCGTATGCCCGAGCTGCAGCACAAGATCGAAGCTTACGCACCTCAGCCTGATCCTCTGGTTCAAAAGGCCAAGGAGCTGGAGGTCATGAAGCTTGAGAAAGAGATTGCTCTGATCGATTCACAGATCATGAAGAACCAGGCCGAGTCCCAGAAAAAGATGGCCGACGCCGAACAGGTCGTCCTTGATACCGTCGAACAGGAAACCGGCACCGAGCATACCCGAGCCTTGGAGAAACAGGTCGCCCAGTCAACCGGCAACCAAAACCTCGAGGTGACCAAATCCCTACTCAAACCAAGAAAACCTAACGAGCGGGGAGGCAACATTGAAGCGGCCGTTGGCTACAACTCTTTGACCAAGCGGGATGGTGATCCGAGGACGCCAAGCATCCTCTGATTATCAGCATAATGGCTCTAAATTTATCATAGGTATTGACGCGGCATTATCGCCGGGGATAAACTTATAATTGTACAACCCACAAAACCCAAGGAATTCAAATGTCAGAACTACAAGACCTCGAGCAGGGCATCAAGGATGCCGAGGACCTGGTCTCCCGCCGCAACATGGCGATCAAACTCGCTGGCAACCATGAGTTCAAAACGCTCTTCCTCGATCACTATTTTACGACCGAGGCCGCCCGCCTGGTCCAGCTCTCCGCCGACCCAATACTCGACTCGAACAAACGTGCCGATGCTTTGGCCATGGCTCAAGCCACCGGCCACATGAAACGCTATCTTTCGATGATGGTCCAAATGGGCGCCGTAGCAGATCGGGAGCTTCCGGATATGCATGCAGCGCTCGACGAGTTGCGCTCGGTAGAAATGGAATAACCAGCCATGACAACCTCCGAAGCTACGACCAAAGACTACCTCGGGATGTCGGATGACGACTTTCTGAACATCAATGCGCCTGAAGTCGTGGCTTCGGATGAAACTGAAGCCCCTGCCGCCAAGACCCCAGAGGAACTAGTCGCCGAAGCAGAGACTGCCGCTACTGCCGTTGTTGTTGTTGCTGAGCCCGAGACCGATGAGGAAAAGGCAGCTGCCGATGAAGCCGCGAAGGCCACTGAGGCTGCTGCTCAAGCTGTTGAAGATGCCAAGACCCCCGAACAAAAATCCGCCGACGAGCTGACCGCAGCCAAGGAAGCCGACAAGACCAAGGGCACAAAGGACGGTGGCAAAGTCGATGCAGCTGTAGAGCTCGATGCCAACGGCAAGCCCAAAATAGCCGCTGCCGCAGTTGTTGACCCAAAGGATCCTAAGGTCGTCGCCGCAGCTGAAGCCGCAAAAGTCGCGGAAAAGCCTGTCGACTACGAGGCGTTTTTCAAGCAGGTCATGGCGCCGTTCAAGGCGAACGGGCGTGAGATCAAGCTGAACACTCCCGAAGAGGCACTCCGTCTGATGCAGATGGGCGCCGGCTACGGCCGGAAGATCCAGGACCTGCAGCCGGCCCTGAAAACTCTGAAAATGCTCGAGAAGGCCAACTTGCTCGACGAGGGCAAGCTGTCGTTTCTGATTGACATTAACAACAAAAATCCGGACGCGATTAAGAAATTAATCAAGGAATCGGGCATCGACCCTCTTGACTTGAATATCGGAGATAATGCAGAGTACACTCCGAAGAGCCACTCTGTCAGTGACAAGGAGATGGCGTTTCATCAGGCGCTCGGAGACGTTCAGTCCAATCCCAGCGGCAATGAGACGCTTCGAGTTATCAACCAGACGTGGGACGCGGAGAGCAAAGCGCTTCTCCTCGAATCGCCGCAGGTTCTAGGGGTTATCCAATCCCAGCGCGAAAATGGTGTCTACAGCCAAATCGTTGCTGAGATCGACCGTCAGAAGATGTTCGGCCGAATCACTCCGACTACGCCGTTCCTACAAGCCTATAAGCTTGCCGGGGATCATCTGCAGGCCACTAACGGCTTCAAGACGATCCAAGTGCCGATCCAGACACTGTCGGGGGATACCCCGCAGCCCCAAGTGATCGCGACTCGCACCGCAGCTCCGAAGGCCCAGGTTCAGAATGGTGACAAAGCTGCGGCAGCAGCGTCAACCAAAACGACGCCAGCCCGCAAGTCAGGCGCCCTCGTTAATCCGCTAGAGATGGCAGACGACGAGTTTCTGAAACAGTTCAAGGACCGCCTCTGAGTTCGAGTAACCGGGTTGGTCCCGCAAGGGAATTTTCAAAATGCTGAATTATAATGCACCAACCCTGACTCCGGGTGGCACTCGTTCGGACGTGGACCTTACGGGCTCTGCCCAGATGCAGACCTTTTTCTGGCTGAAGAAGGCGATCATCGAGGCCCGCAAAGAGCAGTATTTCATGCCGCTCGCCTCGACGATGAATATGCCCAAGCACTTCGGCAAGACCATAAAGGTCTACGAGTACGTCCCGCTGCTAGACGAACGCAACGTCAACGACATGGGCATCGACGCCGCCGGCGCTACGATCGTCGATGGCAACCTCTATGGTTCGTCCAAGGACATTGGCACAATCGCGTCCAAGCTCCCGGTCCTGTCCGAGGCCGGCGGCCGTGTGAACCGTGTTGGCTTCACCCGTCTGCAGCGTGAAGGCTCGATCAGCAAGTTCGGTTTCTTCACCGAGTTCACTGCCGAGGCGCTCGACTTTGATTCCGACGATGAGCTGATGAACCACCTGAGTCGCGAGCTCGTCAATGGTGCGACGCAGATCACCGAGGCCGTGCTTCAGAAGGACCTGCTCACCAACGCTGGTGTCATCCTCTACGCCGGCGCTGCGACTACCAACGGCACGATCACCGGTGAAGGTGCTACGCCTTCCGTGGTCGACTACGCTGACTTCCAGCGTCTCGATCAGCTGCTCATGGACAACCGTACCCCGAAGCAGACCAAGATCATCACCGGTTCGCGTCTCGTCGACACCAAGACGCTGCCGGCTGCTCGCGTAATGTTCACTGGTTCGGAACTGGTTCCCCTACTCAAGGCGATGCAGGATACCTTCACGAATCCGGCGTTCATCCCGGTCCAGCAGTACGGCGACGCCGGCACGATCCTCAACGGCGAGATTGGCACCATCGATGCGTTCCGCATCGTTCAGGTTCCGGAAATGCTGCACTGGGCAGACGTTGGTGCAACCGTAACCGGCGGCAATCTTGGCTACCGTAACACCGGTGGCAACTACGACGTGTTCCCGCTGCTCGTCATCGGTGATGACTCGTTCACCACGATCGGCTTCCAGACCGACGGCAAGACCGTGAAATTCTCGGTCATGACCAAGATGCCCGGCAAAGAGACCGCCGACCGCAACGACCCGTATGGCGAAACCGGCTTCAGTTCGATCAAGTGGTACTACGGCATCCTGGTCAAGCGGCCCGAGCGTATCGGCCTCATTAAGACCGTCGCGCCTATCTAATAGGCGGCGGATCCAGATAGCAAACACAGGAGGGAGAGAGTCACTTCTCTCCCTCTTTTCATAGACTCCGACCCACATTTTGCAGGAAATTCACATGCCCAACCCCAGCAGTTCCGAGAACCTATTTGCAGATGTCCTGAAGGCCAAGGCCGAACAGGATGCCGCGGAGACAACCAAACCCACACCCACGCTCCCTGCTGTGGAAGAGCCCGATGATGAAGATGAGGCACTTCAGGTGACTGAGCTCGACATGCTCAAAAGCCGTGCCCGGCTGATGGGTATCTCGTTCTCGAACAACATCAGCGCCGAGACCCTCAAGGGCAAGATCAATGCCAGGCTCGAGGGTGAGGCCCTTCAGGAAAACGACGACAACTCCGATAACCCCGATGGGATCAGCCAAAACGACGAAGGCCAGACCCACGCATCGGCCGCATCGGCGAACCAGAACGATATAATCGCAGCCCTGGAAGCCCAGATTGCAACTCTGAAAGACAGCATAATCGGCGTTGCGGCCCCTCTGGCTCCTGCGTCGATCAAAGAGTCCAAAATCGCCGCCAAGCAGCGTATCCGTCAACAACTCTACGCCGAGCAGATGAAGCTGGTCCGGGTTCGCATCCAGAACCTCAACCCGGCCAAGAAGGATCTGCCGGGCGAGATTTTCACCGTCGCCAACTCGTTCCTTGGCGCCGTCCGGAAGTTCGTTCCCTACGGCGAGCAGACCGAGAACGGCTACCACCTCCCTTTCATCATCTATCAGCAGCTCAAGAACCGGGAGTTCCTGCAGATCAAGGTCCGCAAGGTCAACGGCAAGGAGCAAATCGAAACCTCCATGGCCCGTGAGTTTGCTCTCGAGGTGCTCCCGCAGCTCACCACCCAGGAACTCGCCCGTCTTGCCGCCACACAGGCAGCTGCCAAGGGCATGGATTGATTATTTAATCCACCCCTGATTATTCTGATAATGGAGTAAGACTGTGCCCGTTGCATCTCCCGTAAAGATGACGATCTTTGACCTCACCACCGGCTCTGTCGGCGGTGAGGGTGTGTTCGACAAGTTGATGGTGAGCCTCGTAGCTCACCTCAAGGTCGAGTATGAGGCCAACCGGATTTCCGGTGCCGAGTACACCAAAGCGTACACCGCGATCGTCAGTGCAGCTCTCGGGGCAGCGCAGCAGTTCCTCATTGGTGCGGATCAGGCCTACTGGTCTGATCTCACCGCCGAAGCTCAGATCGCCAACCTGGTGCTGCAGGGTAACGGTCTTACGATCACCAACACGACCATCCTGCCAGCGCAGGAAAAACTGCTCATCGAACAGATGGAAGTGCAGCGGTCCCAGACCATGAACACTCGTTCCGATAACGTCACAACAGTCGTCGGCGCTGTTGGCAAACAGAAGGATCTATATACCCAGCAGATCGACTCCTACCAGCGTGACGCCGAAACTAAGGTGGCGAAGATCTTCTCTGACGCCTGGATCACGCAGAAGACGATCGACGAAGGCCTCCTGGCTCCCGCCCAGTTCAGCAACGCCAACCTGGATGAAGTGCTCATAGCCATCCGTGCTGCGAACGCTCTGGGCAGTTAATAGTCGTGGGCGATCAAGTCACAGTCGCCTCGGTGGTTTACAACCTTGCGGGTAGCATCGCTGAACGAGCGAACTATCTGAAGACCCTAGTGGTTGGCCAGCAGATTTCACCAAAGCCTGGTGGTATCACCGAGACGCTGAAAGAAGGATACCTGCGTGGGCCGGCGCTGCAGCTGCGGTCCTTTTACCGATGGGCAGCGGATCCGACCAATTATGGTCTCATTGGCCTGCCTACTGGCAATATTGAATCCGCTGGTGATTACACAAGCCCAATAACGGTCGAAGGCATTGTCTCTGGGATCCTGGCTACGCCTATCTGGTTCACACAGAGTTATTTCTTTGCCAAGGGTCGTTCAAGATATTGGGTGCTGCGCTGGATCCGGGAAAATCGACCTGGTGACATGGCCCTCCCCTGGACCTACTCGATCAACGCCGCGGGAACTACAGCCACTCTGGTTTTTGCAATAGATGACATCGTGCTCATCACGCTTGCAAACCCCAGTTTTAGTACCACGGCCTGGTATCTCTACGCCTACTACGGCGTTATAGCCGACGATATCGCCGGCTCTCTGATCAGTGGTACCACCACTAATCTCGCCATTGGGCAACCCTACCCCTCTACCGCGGGTTGGACGTTAGTAGACGACGGCATCCTCGATAAGGTGTATCGTCGATCGGTCATAATCTCTACGACGTCCACCATGGTAACTGGCTCGATTGAAACCATGCACCATATGGTGGACCTGTCTGAAAACAGGTCCTGGCGCATTGACACCCAGATGGTTGAGAGAGCCATCGATGCCCGGGACGTATTCATTTACGCAGTTGCTGGAACGACGGAATTTGATGCCCTAATTTCCCCTGGCGCGGCTCAGGGTGACTTCTTCCCGTTCCTCCCCATCCGCCTTAATAATGCGTTTCTGTCGGAAACAAATGAGCCGTCCGCCTATGCCCAGGTCAAGAATGCTTACAAGAAGCTCACCAGCGGATCCCGTCTCGAGGCACTGATTACCCAGCTCGCGGCAAACCCAAGTATTGGTGACATCGACCACGCCTACATCGTCCTCGGAGTTTCCCTCAATACCGTTGACAACTCCGGTAAACGCTACCTCTACCAGTTCTTCGATGATCTTCGGCGAAGTCAGCTGCGAGGCACTGACGCATATCCACTCTGGATCGCTGAGGGCAATACCACCGTAGAGAGTATGCCTACCAATGAGACCCGGATCACCAGCACCACAGGACTTTCAACGTCCTATGACATCCGTCTTCAATGGAACTTTGTCACTAAAGCATATGGCGCCGGCCTCGGAAAGCCGGGGGCCAAGGTTGGGGATCTCTGGTTCACCCAGCAGCCACCCATTACCGGGAATGACAACCTGCAGACGTTCCGTCTCTATTGGCAGCAGACGGCCAGCATCCACAGCTACCTTGAGGTTGCCGGGATGATACATAGAAATTTTGTCTATAGCTCATATGCCGTAGAGACAACCGCCTGGACAGCGCTTGATGACCCTAAAGAATCGGGCTTCATTATTCCTCTCCATTATGGGACCTGGCGTGCAACGCCGCTGATCCAATCAACGCAGGTCGCAACTTTTTGTGTCTATATCGTCTTCAACTGTTACGAGATCGACGTCGAGGAATGGTGGGAAACCTGGTTCTTCAAGGTCATCGTCATCGTCGTCATTGCCGCTGTAAGTGTAATCTTCACCGGCGGTGCAGGTCTCGGACTCCTCGGCCCACACCTTGCACTGGGAACTGCCCTTGGTCTCTCCGGAATGACCGCGGCGATCGCCGGCGCGGTCATCAATGCCCTGGCTGCGATGATCCTGATGCAGCTCCTGGAGCCTCTCCTGTCAGGCCTCGGCCCTATTGGACCGGTCGTTGGGGCCGTGCTTATGTTTGCCATTGGCTCTGCGGCCTCCAGTATGCAGGCCGCCGGAGCACTTACCATCAACTGGAGTGATCTACTCAGGGTCGACAACTTGCTGGCGCTCACCAGTGCTGTTGGCCAAGGTTTCACCAACTCGATAAACAAGAGCACCATGGCCCTCCAAATTGAGGCTTTGGATTATATTGAAAAGGCCGCGGCTGAAACTTTGAAAATTCAGCAAGAGTTTTTCAAAAATTTCGGGTATGGTGCTGGGGTTATTGATCCGACGCTTCTCATCGACGCTGGCAACAGCCCCCCGAGTGAGAGCTCCGCGACTTTCCTGACCCGGACATTAATGACCGGAAGTGAAATCGCGGAAATGTCGAGAGAGCTACTCTACAATTTCCCAAAATACAGCCTCACACTGCCAGACGCATTTACCTAAGAACGGTGACGAACATGTACAAACCAAACGACTTCGCCTTTGGTATGGGCGCCACCCCGGTACTCTCCGGCAGCGAACTGTCTGGCTATGGTGTCACAGGCGCTTCGAACCCTGTGGCAGCTTATGCCCCACAGACCACGGCTCCGGCGAACACAAACATCTTCCCCAATAATGGTATACCGCCGCTCAATGGTGGTGCTCTTGGTTTTAACATGGATACTGCCCAGCTGGCGCTCGGTGGTCTTAAGACCATTGGCTCGCTGTGGCAGGCCTGGGAAGCCAACAAGCTGGCCAAGGAGCAATTTAAGTTCGGAAAGGATTTCGCCAACGTGAACCTCACGAACCAGATCCAGTCGTACAATACGACCCTGGAAGATCGTGGCCGCACTCGAGCCTTCACCGAAAGTCAGTCGCCGACAGCAGCTGCGGCTTACATCGACAAGAACCGCTTGGCTCCGCGGACGATTTAGCTGATAATCCCACTCGATTACAGACATAATGTTTCAAGGATAATGTCGTGGCTCCTCTGACTTGGCGTGAAGTAGCAGCCCCCAATTTTTCCGGTGTAACGGAATCGCAGCGCCTTGCCGGCCAGCTGCTGGACACTGGATTTGACAGTGCCATCAAAACACTGGATGGCTTGAATACCAGCCAAAAGTCCGCGGCTTCGAGCGAGTTCGTCTCGCGCGTTGCGGCTTTCACCAATCCCGCTGAGCTCGATGCTGCCCTGAAGAGTGGTACACTCTTTGATGGCCTCAGCCGGAATCAAATCGCCCCGGAAGATCTCCAGTGGGCTGATACCCACCGACGCAACATGCTGGGAGATACCCAGACCAGCACGTTGACTCAGGGTTATTCGCTGAACAATGCGAACCAGGCCGAGGCGAACAGCCAGCAAGTCTGGACCAACGATCAGACCCAGGCCTTCGAAGCGGCCCGCCCGGCTGCCGTTCAACGACAAGCAGAGATTGATGCCCTAGCTGCGCAGGATACTCCTGCAGCCCTGGCTCAGGCACAACAATTGACCAAGGAAAGCGCGGGGATCTTCGCTGCTGCAGGTTTTACCCCCGCCGGCATTTCTGGTGTCAACGCTGGAACCATGGACACCAATATCGCCGGCGTGGCGATGGCCAAGCTCCATCAGGAATGGGGTGATGCCAACCTTGACAGAAACGATCGGCTTCAGGTCGAGGCGCTCCTCAACCAGGTGGTCGGAGTGGCAGGTAGTCCCCAGGATGCAGCACGGATGATCCGTGGGAACCCTGATCTCTCCACGGAGGTCATCACCATGGCGCTGGACGCTCTCGAAACTCAGGGTCCGGCCCTATTTGGCGGCGACGTATCCCCAGCTGCGTTCATCCTCGACCAGACCGTTCGGGAACGTCAGGCTGGGACCACCACACCGGGAGCTTCTGCGACCCCTCCCGGGCTCAGTGGCCTGGTCAGTCTCGTCGATCGCACCGAAGGTGCTGGTAATTATTCAACGCTCTTCTCGCACGCACAGTTGGACAATGGCCCATTCGCCGGCGTCGACGTTTCGACGAAGACGATCGGCGAGCTCGATGACTTCTCCGGGGAATACGGCGCCTGGGTCAAGGGCCAGATCGGCAGGGTTGCCACTCCCATGGGTCGCTTCCAAATCGTCAACAGCACGCTGCAGGATGCGGCCAAGGAAATGGGTCTGTCGCCGGACACGGTGTTCAACGAAGACACACAGAACGCAATCTTCCAGCACCTGGTCAACAAGCGCCTTTCCGGCCCCAAGTCCATGGAAGGCAAGATGGCCGGGCTTCGCGAAGAATGGGAAGGCTTTAAGAGCGTTCCGGACAGCCAGCTCCAGGCGGCGATCGAGGCTTACCAGTCTGGCGATACGAGCGCCCTTTCGTTCGATACCCCTGGTTCCAGCAATTCCAGCGGGTCCAACGACCCGGTACAGGCAGCCCTTGATGTGGCCACGAAAGCTACCGCGGCTGATCTCACTGCGACGCAGAACCAGGATTTCTTAAACGCAGGCACATTCCTGGTGAACAAGGGTCAAACGATCCTCGACACGATTACGTCGGACAACATGTTTGGCAATCAGTCGCTGCTCACCGAACTCGTCGAGCGCCCTAATATGAACCTGACCCGTCAAGAAATCGTCCGGGACATGGTCGAGCGCATGGGCGGCGTGGATGAGAATGGCCTGCTCGACAATGGTCTCTCTGTAGAGTCCATGGCTGGCGAAATGGCTGCGGTCCAGAACAAATACGGCCTTGCTCCAGACATGGCGGCAGCCTTCATGCTGAATGCCGTGGACCGCAACATGTTTGGTACACGCTGGTTTTTTGGGCAGCTAACTGTCGACGGTGGCGAGTTCGCCCGCCTGGTCGCCTCGTTTTACAACAAGGACGGCAAGACCCCCGCGGAACGGCTCAAGGGCTCGATCACACAGCTCGAGGCTATTCGCACCAAGGCGAGCGCCGCGGCACTGATCCAGCAGCAGCAGCAGCAGGTCCAGGCCGCTCAGCAGGCATACTTCAACGCGGCCGAGCGCAAGAAGATCCACCCGAATGTCGACGTCGAGGGACCGAAGCTGCTCTATGAAGCCCTCCTGGGTCAGATGCAAGGGGCACTTGAGCAGATCAACGCGGACACCCTGATCCGGTCGAACACGAACTCCAATCTTCCTTTCTGATTTTCTACTGGATTAATTCCTGATTATCGGTGAAAGTGGAGTTAAAATCAGATCCCACTTTTTCTTTATAATCAGGGCAGGTAATGGCTAACATCTTTGACCCCGCGTCAATCATGGACTTCGGGGGCTTTTCTTCGACCAGGAACACGCCACTTCTTGAGGTCCAGCCGTTTCCGGGCTCGCCTCTGGTATCTCAGTCCGTGGTAGTTCCCACGATTGCTTCCACCGGGCCTGTTATGCCGGCTAAGTCCGCACTCTCGGAGGCCGAGCAGCTTAAAGCTGACCTGGCTCAGATCGACTGGGCGAACGCCGATCCCGATGCGATGGCTGCGCTCACTTTGTCGGAAGATCGTGGCAATAGCCTGACAGCTGGCAACAAGGTCCTCGACGACTACGACGGCCTCACGCCGCTCGAATTCCAGGATAAATACGGCTGGGATATTTATAAAAAGCTGGTGTCGACCACCCTCGGTGGACACGAAATCCGCAGGCTCGCGGGCACTGATCGTGATATGGCGGAGATCCTCAACGACGTCGGGGTTGACGCTATAGGTGGCCTCAACCAAGGCGCGATCGCGCTGGGTGACAGTGTGTTACGGAATACCCTGGCTCCTGGTCCTACGAAAGACGCACTACTTGGAGGGATCGCAGGTCTTGCTGAGGCCCAGGCAGAAAGTACCCACCTGCTGGAATCTTTAGGCCTCGATAAGCTGCAGTACGTCAACAGCATCAGGGCATTTCTCGATTCGCAGGACAACCAGGCTGCGTTCGAAGCTGACCAGGCAGACGACCAGAACTTAGTTGATTGGCTGGCTTCGCGTGGTGCTAACGTTCTTCGTGAGGGTTACAGCGGCGGCAAACGTCTCATCGAAGATCCAAACATGCTAGGCGTTCTTTCGTCTGAGGGTGTTGGCTCCCTGCTCCTCGGTGGCCCTACGTCCAAGGTTCTCTCGACGGCAACCAAGGGTTTGGCAGCTATTAACACCCCCCGCGTGGCGGGTGTCGCCACTCGGACGCTCGATGCAGCGATCGATCAAGTTAAGTTCCCAATCACGATTGGCGCGATGGAAAGCGGTGGCGCTGCTATTCAGGCTGAGCAGCAGGTTTTGAATATGCCGGAAGTCGAGCTTCAGGCAAGCCTGGAATACCAGGCACTCTTGCAGTCCGGGCTAACCCCAGAAACTGCTCGTCTCCGTCTAGCATCCGAGGCAGGCAATATCGCCGCGCCCTTGCCATTTCTCGTTGGTGCTGCCACAGGCAAGCTTGTCGAGAGGATCGAACTCGCTCCTTTCAAAAGGTCCAATCCGGTAGGCCTCACTGTCAACGCGGCCAAGGAGACAGTCGAAGAAGGCATCCAGTCCGGTACTGGCCAGTTGGCCTCCAATGCCGGCGTCTTGCTTTCAGGTGCAGATCCCGACCAGGATCTATCCATGGGTGTCGGCGATGCGATCGTCCAGGGCGCCGCGGCCGGTGCTGGCACGACTGTGCTTACCCAGGGACCTCTAACAGCTCTGGCTCTATCGGCGAAAGCTGTAGGTTTCACTGTCAAAACCCCGACAAAGCTCCTCGTGGATGTCATCCTCAACCGCTACGAAAACATAGCTTCCAGGGACGCGGCCGGGTCAACGATATCTCCTGAGAACATGGCGCCGGCTGTGCAAACAGCCGTGGACAGTGCTCCTGCCGTAGCAGAAACGCTCCAGACTCTTGCCGCTGACCAGGGCGCCAAGGGCGAGGAAGTCGAAGCCTACATCCAAAGCGTAGTCGCTGCGTCTCAGATCCAAGAGTCCGACCTCGAGATGATGCCCGAGGCCGTCTCGGCGTATTTGCAAAGCGCAGCGGCCGAGGGAGGCAAAATCCCGAACCGGTTCGAGACGCTCAACACCTTCGCGCAGTTGGCCAATGACGAGGGGCAACCACGGGAAGACCGGGTCGCCGCAGCGACTTATATCCTTAAGAACATCGAGGCCAACAAGCAACTCTTTGAAGAGCTCCCCTCCTTCATGGAAAAGGTTCCTCACGCTCGGGAAGAAGCCAAGATCTTTGCGAACTACGTCGGGATCCTGACCGCCATCGAGCAGACACCAACGATCCAGGAAGCTTTGGCCTGGGCTCGTGAGAGCATGAAGATGCCTGACCAGGACTTGTCCGAGGTCGATCTCAGCACGCCCGAAGGCACCAAGATCGTCGCTCAGGCTGTGGCCGTAGCCACCGTGGCCCCGCAGGCCATGAGCATACAGATCGCTGATCAGATCCTTTACCAAGCTGACAGTGGCAAGGCGACACTTACCCCGGAACAGCGACGTATCCTCAAGGGCGCCAAGGCCCTCAAAGATGCCGAGCAGGTCTACGCCGCGCAAGCTGAGGCGCCGGCAGATGCAATCGATCTTGTCAGCAAGCAGATCGAGAAGGATGGTGGAGCCAAGGCTCACCAGCTGTCACTGATTCAACATGTTGCCGGCATCAACCAGGCGATCGAAAAGGGTGATACGAAAGCAGCTCGAGCCCGCGTGAACTCGCTAGGTATGTTCGCCCGGCACATGCGCAACAAACTCGAGGCAATGAACACTGCGATCAAGAACGGCGATCGTAAGAACGTCTCCTACCAGTCTCTCGGCCGTGACGGTTGGCTCAAGAAGGACGAGTATTTCAGCGTCTACTACAATCCGGGCACCAAGAGCTCCGAGCGCTTGGCTCGCCAAATCCATGCCGAAGCGACCGCCGTGGCCACGCTGGCCAACAGTTTCGCAGAAGGTTACGCGCTTAATGAGGTGAAGATTCCGGCACTCGAGACCCTGCCCCCGACCAAAGCGCAGAGCGCCGAAGAAACGAATGAAAAAAGGGGAAGCTCTGACACCGAAGAGCCGGCTCCGTCCCAGGCTACCACGTCCAGGACGGACGACAATTCGGCGAAGCCAGAGCTTCCCCTTCAGAAGCCTGCGCCGACCCAGGAACAAGGTCAAGCGCAGAAAGTCGAGCAGCCGGTCAAGGCTCAGGAAATTGTTCCGGAAACTACCAAGACCAGAGCCAAAGAAACGGCTGAAACTGCGCCCGAGGTTATCCCGGAAATCGCTTCGGTGGAAACCAAGGATACTGTGGACGCAGACGCAGACGCAGACGCAGACGCAGACGCAGACGCAGACGCAGACGCAGACGCAGACGCAGACGCAATTAACAGCCTGTCCGC
>Ga0163152_10000493_pt1 | contig 68686 bp, 63 predicted proteins | sample OliLakLV19MP8IB2_FD_148635 | JGI IMG/M metagenome (GOLD analysis project Ga0163152, IMG submission 148635) | Freshwater microbial mat bacterial communities from Lake Vanda, McMurdo Dry Valleys, Antarctica - Oligotrophic Lake LV.19.MP8.IB-2 | ecosystem: Environmental > Aquatic > Freshwater >... | reverse complement strand
TTCGTCGGTCATCGGTGAGTCCTTGGATCAAGTCATTGGTGTCAACGACCTGACCTTCCGATGATTCTCGATGACCAACTCCGCCCTTGAAGGGCTCAGCTCCTACACCACGCCCGGGGACACGACCTAACGTAGTTCGAACCCGCTGGCCGTATCGCGTTCCGCGTTAAATCCATCTTGTAAGTGAACGCCCGTTCAGCCGGCTTGCCATTGCTGCAGCGAAAGAGCGTCAAGCTCCGGTCGGTCGTGCTGCAATTGAAGATCGCCATGTCACGAAACACGCGCGGTGAGCTACGGCTTGATCCTATAGATATCACCTTGCTTAGTTTACTTCAGCAAGACGCCCGGCGATCGACGGGTAACCTTGCGAAAGCGGTGGGGCTGTCAAGAAGCGCGGTGTGGGAACGGGTGAAACGACTAGAGCGGTGCGCATTGATTTTGGGTTATCAAGCGATAATCGCACCATCCGCCTTCGGAACCGCGATAGATGCCATCAGGCACCTCAGTGGCGCGTCGACAGCGTTCCGGCGCTTCGAGACGGACTTGCGAAGCGCTGATTTGTTTATGAGCGCGGCGTATCGCTAAACCGGGTGTTTACGAACTAAGCACGCTGTCCCGCGCCGCCGTATCTTGGCTAGAAAATGCTAGCGAGCGAAACGAACTCCTTACCGTCAATATGGAAACGGTGTTTGTGGTGGAGGAGATCATCCCTCATCGCGACCGCCAATTCAGTCCATCTTAGACGCTGCTAAAAATCGCTCGCCATAAGCTTTATCGTCGGCGGTCATTTCGAGACACTGTGCCTCGAACACGGTCCGGTCCCAGGTAAGGCGCGAACATTGCGCTTTAGACGGTGGTTTGCCTTTCTGGTACGTATGAGTCGTTTGCTATCACGACAATAACAGCGTGATCGCTTTTTGCAAGCATGATCGCAAAAGAAAAATGCCGGAATTTACTGCCGCTCAAATACGCGCTGCCCGTGCGCTGCTGGACTGGACCCAACCGAAGCTCGCTGAGAAGACCAAGCTGTCCGTGCCAACAATACGGCGCATGGAAAGTGAGCGCGGACCTGCAGCTAGCACCGCAGCAAATGTCGAAGCTGTTCGGCGCGCGCTCGAAGACGCTGGTGTCGTCTTTCTGGAGCCGAAGGAGATGAAGACGGGCGGAGCGGGAGTGCGGCTGAAGAAATGAGTCATCGAAGCGATGACGAACAGCGTCTCACGGTGTTGCCCGACGTTGCCGTGTGTGTCCCACTTGTTTCCCGTTGTCTCCGGCGCCCATCACGATCTTGACCTTGCGCCATTGCGTCCTGAGCTTGTGGATAAGCTGTGTGGAACGCAGGAGCAGAAGGCGCCATGTTCGAGAACATCGCAGAACCGCATGATCCGCTTTATTCGCGCAAGGAAGCGGCGCGCTATCTCACGGAATTGGGACTAGAGACCGCGCCGCAGACATTGGCGCGCAAATTCCACGAAGGTACGGGGCCGCTTTGCACGCACGTTGCCGATCGCGCCATGTATCGAAAAAGTCATCTCGACGCGTATTTCCGTGAGCAGGTCTCGGCGCCGCGCCGCTCGTCGAGTGAGCCGCGCAAGCCCGCCAGCGAGCGAGCACGCTTTTGATGGTGGCCATAGCGCGGACGCGCTGCCTCTGCCGCCGAAGTCGATAGGCCTGATCGTGCCTATTGACTCTCTCACCGCCAACAGAAGGCGCGTCCAGCGTTCGCGCGAAACTAGAACGGGATATTCGCGCCGGCGCTCATGTGCTTCCGTTTTCAGGCGATGCCACAGCGTTCGACACTCGCTCGCGTTAAATTGCACAGTGTTGCACCGTGTTTCCTCACGTTGCATGCGGCCCGCACACGGCCCGCCGCACCCTACTTGTGGGGTGCAGGCGCATGAAGGATTTGGTGCCGCAGAAGCGCATTGCAGCTGAACTCGGCGTCAGTCGATCAAGCCTGTGGCGCGCAAGTCGCAGCGCCATTCCGGGATTTCCTCCTCCAGTCGTGCTTCGTGCGCGCGTCTATTGGCTGCGCAGCGATCTACCGGCGCTTAGAGCCGCCATGGATCGTTTTCAGGGGCGAAGTGCGTTCGAGGCAGAGCGGCGTCATGCAAAGGCGCGCGCTGCACTCGCGGAAGCGACTGGGCTCAAACCTAAGCGCCGAAAACAGGCGAGCAAGATTCGACAGCCGGATTTGTTCGACGCTGCCGACGCCGTTGGTCCTGGCGGCGCGGAACGTCCTAGCCGCGTCCGCCGATACTGAGCGCTTTTGCAATCTCCTTTTCGACGCCCTTGCCGTATTTGAAGTCGAAGTCGCGCCCATTGACACGACCTGAGACGAATTGATTGAGTGCCCGGTCCATTTCAGGGCGCCACGGCACGAGCGTTGACGAGAAGCGGTGATCGGCGCGCTCGATAAGCGCATAGCTTTGCTCCGCCATATGGATGCGGCTCGTATAGAGCCCGTGAACCTGATCGCCATCGCGAGCGAAGTGGGGCACACGGCCAGTGTCGCGCTCGATGCGATCGCGAACCGCTTTCTCTTCCATCGTCGACAGGGCGCCATGCCAGTCGTGCGCCGGATGAAAGCCGTCCGCGCGGTTTTCGCCAAGGCCAAGCTTCTCCAACGTCGTTTCCCGTTGTTTCCAGGCCTGGCTCACGTCCTTGCCGAAGCCCTCTTGGCGGAACTGGGTTCGGTCTTCGATGCCGTCCGCCATGCGGTCGAGCCAAGTTGGCCCGCGATAGTCGGCCTGGCGCTCAAGCGAATGCGGATCGAGTAGAGTGACGCGTGCGCTTTCGCGCCCGCCTAACCCCTCGCGGGCCGCCACCCGCGACAGGTAGTCGTCGGGGAGATGGAACGTCCCGCCGGAATCGCGAGTGACAATGCCGTCGCGCCGGAGCGCCTCCAATCGCCGCTCGTGCATGGTGATGTAGGTGTCGCGGTCCCCCGGCCGCATGTCACGATGCAGTTCGGTCGAGTAGGCGAGGCCGTTCTTCTCGGCGATCTCCCAGATGGTGCGATCCGACGCACGCATTTCCGGCGTGGCGCGATCGAGTTGGACAATGGCGCCGCGTTCGACCCCGGCGAGCCCACGGAGATCTTCCAGGCGCCCAACGCGCGCCGTCCAGAACTTGCCGTCAATGCCGTCGACCCCCACGAGGTGCGGACCGCGGGCGTCGTCCCCCAATTGCTCTAATCCCACCAAGCGGCCAGTCACGCGCTGGCTTGAATGCGCGGCTTCGAGTTCTCGCGTCCGCTCGGGCTGAAGACCGCGATCCTCGTGCGCCAACAGACGCGCCGTCGCGCGCTCGCGTTCGCGCCGATCGGCGAGACGCGTGAGCTGGTCCTGCAGCTCGGCGTGGACCCGCCAAGCGCCGGGCCGTGCCTGTTCGGCCAAGCCTAGTTCTTCCAAGCGATTGAGGCGCTGAACCAGTCTGCTGGAGCGTTTGCCGTCGTCAGGCAAATTGGCGAGTGCGATTTCGCCGCCGCGCGCGTGGCTCAAGAGATCACGGTCAAGTTCGGTGAAGCGTTCGAGCTTCACCGCGCGGTCGAGCCGATCGGGCTCAAGGCGCGGGCCGAGTAGCTCGGTGGCCAGCCCTTCGGCGCGCTCCCGGAAACCATGGGAAACATATGAGCGCGGGATCACCAGGTCGCGACCGTCCTCGCGGCGACCGCGCATCAGCAGATGGACATGAGGTCGTCCGGTGTCGTGGTGCTCGGCGGCGATCCAGTCGATGCGCGTGCCGAGATCAAGCTCCACCCGTCGTACGAGGTCGCGGGTGTAGCCCTTTAAGTCGTCGATCTGGCCGCCGTGCTCCGGCGAAATGATGACCCGGAAATGGTGGCGGTCGTTTTCGCAGCGCTCGACGAAGGCGGCGCCGCCGGCCCGGTCGAGCTCGCGATCAAACACTTGGACAGGATCGCCTTCGCGTCCGGCGCCGTCGCGCTCGACATAGAGGGCGTGCCGCATGAGCGCGCCGCCGCCACCGCCGGCAGCGTGGACGACGGGCTTAAGCTTGATGATGACCCGCTGCTGGCCAGCTGGTCGCTCGTGAGCCAGCTTTACGTTCGGCGCGCCGCGCGCGCGATTGTACCAGGCGGCGCGCTGACGGCTCGCGACACGCTTCGAGCTGGCGGCTGAAGGGGGACGAAAGAGGGCAGCGTTGTCCTGTGATGAGCGTGGGCGACGTTTCCCGACATCGCCTTCGAACCGGTCTTCGTTGTCTTTCGACGTCATTGGGGCGCTCCAATCTGAGCGCATCAGCGGCTTATCTTAGCGCAGGCCGCGACGGCCTTTGGTTTGCCGCACCTTGCCGCAACGCGGGTCGCGACGAGGTGGAAAAAAAGATGTGCAGACAAGCCGCTGTGCGTTTCAGCACTGCGGCGCATTCTATCTTGCCCTCTTAATCGGCCAAGTTGTCGCGTTCTTCTTTCTCATTCCTCGTTCTCCTTTGTTATTCGAAACGCTGCATCAGAGGCGCGCGCTTGTGAAGATCGTTTGATCGAGAAGACGCGATCAGCCCGTCATGCACTCTTCCGGGCTCAATCATCGATCGGCCCACTCTGTGGTCGGAGTCGCGGGGGCGCAGGCACTCGTCACACGCAATCAACCGCGCTTGGCCCGAAGGCTGTCGCAGGCAAGATATCGTGCTCTCCCGCATCTCTGGCATGGCTGAACGTCACTCCCTTTCGGGATCTCCTAAGTGCGCGCCGGCTGTCTCAAGCCGTCGCAGCGGAATTTGAAAATTGGAACGCGGTGTCGTCGCGCCACATGGCGTACATGATCACGGCGAGCTTCCGCGCGACCGCGGCAACAGCCTTCTTGTGGCCGCTGCGGTGCGCGATCTGCAGACCCCAGGCCTTCAGGCTGCACCACCCCTTGTAGCGCGTCAGCAGGCTCTTAGCGGCCTCGTAGAGGACCGCGCGCACCTCCTTGTCGCCGCGTTTGGAAATGCAGCCAGGCCTGTCGACGGTGTCGCCGGACTGGTAGCGCTTCGGCGTCAGCCCGAAATGGGCGCCGACGATGCGGGCGCGTTTGAACCTGGTCGGATCGTCAACCGCGGTCTTGAAGGCGAGCGCGGTCACTGGCCCGACGCCGGGTATGCCCATGAAGCGCAGGCACACCGGATCGCGGCTCGCAAACTGCACCAAGAGTTTGTGCAGCTTGAGATATTCGACCCAGAGCGCCGCTCGCGCGCGCAGCATGGCGTCACACAAGCCTGCCAGCAGCGGATCGTGGGCGACCTGTTCGCGCACCGCGTCTTCGAAATGGGCGCGGCCGGTCAGGTGCAGCTTGATGCCAAACACTTTCAGCGAATGGCGGATCGCGTTCTCAAGATCGAGGAATTTGCGCTTCAGGTTGCGCCGGTGGGTCAGCAGCAGGCGCAGTCGGTAGCTCTCCTCGCTCTTCACGTGGACTTCGCGGAACCAGCCGGTGCGCATCATCTGCGCGAGGCCGCGGGCGTCATTCTTGTCGGTCTTGTTGCGCTGCGCCTTCAGCACCGAGCGCACGTGAATGGTCTCCAGGCACACAACCTTCAGATCACGCTCGATCAGGCCTCGCTGCAGCCAGGGCGACAGCGCACCGGCTTCGTGGCCAACCCGTCTCAGCTTGTCTCGAAACGGATGGAGAAAATCGGCGATCGCGTCGGGCTCGCTCAGCGCCTTGCCCTCAATGATGGTTTTGCCCTCGGCATCGACCACGCAGATCGCGGTGTCTTTCATCGCGACATCTAATCCGGCAAAATACTCCACGGCTGTCCTCCGTTGATGACGTGCAGGCCGCGCAGGCGGCTCGCGTTGAACGACGTCATTGTGGGGGACAGCCACCCCGTCCGCCGCCGGCGCCTTTAAGAGGCGTTTCTTTTTCGGTGGAGAAGTGGAGCTGCTGGCGCTGCGCGTGGGGGCTTCGCTCGGCCGGCCGATTACGCCAGCCATCAACCCTTCGTCCTTTTCCTCGTTATGCTGACGTCTTCCGCGTTATGCGTTGCCGTCTTGCGTAAGTGATCGACGCCCTAAGGGGAGAGACACGAATGTGGCTCAACGCGAAGCGCGAGAGCACGGCCGCACCAGTGGCGACGCTCATATTTTTCCGATGAAAGAGGAATACCCCGGAATAACGCGTCGGCGTGCACGCATGGCGATCTGTGGATAAGGCCGGCCCTTAGAGGCAGTGGCGATTGCCATTTGCATGCCAAACCAACGCACCTCCAGGTGTCATAGCGCTGACTGACGCCGACGCTGCAGAAGCGTCACCACGACAAAGACGCGCATCGCGTCAACGCGCCGGTTGTAAGTCGTGCCCGCCTGCCTCGCGTGCACTCACGACAGGCGACATGCCCGCGTACCCGGTTGAAGCAATCGAGCGAGCGAAACAGGCCCTTCAACAACTGCCGTGGTCACAGCTCTGGTTCACTTGCAAAGACGTGCGTCTATTCTGGCGTCTCGCGCGCAACCGTGGCGCGGCCTCTGCGAGAAGGTTTGGTGCTTGGTGCCCGCCGCGACCGCGTCGGAAGAGCTCAGGGACGCTCGCCACACGGCAGTGCGAAGTCAGACGCGGTCGGGGCGGGCTTTTCAATGGGACTTTCCATTGGTTCGCCCATTGAACCAGTCCGCAGGCTTGGGGCCGTCAGGCCTATCGCTGCCGAACTCGCGTCTTGCGCGGCTGTCGTTGGAGGAAACTTGCGCGGGCGCGCATTCGGGTTCGAATGCTAAACTTGATGCAATACGAGATCGGTATCCGCCGGGGCATTTTGAGCCGGCTGGATTCCCTCTCTTGATCTCTTGCGTGTTTTCGCCTGCGGTGAATCTCTCTCTGTGTGTGCCAGCATGCTCCAGCCAAAGACGGCGTTCTTGAAGGAGCAGCTATGACGCCAGTCTCGGGATTTCAACTGACTGTGTTCTGCGGCGTCATCGCGTTGATCATGGTCGTTCTCGTGCTCAGCGTCCTTTTGCTTCTTCCTCCTGGCGGTTGGTGAGTTCTCGTTTTCGCGCAAACCCGCCCGACTGCATGAAGTTCAAAAAATCGAGGGGCGATGCGCACGACGTCAGGAAGCCCTCACTCTTGCCCCTGGCGGACGACCTCCGCGCCTGAATGATTGAGCTTTCCGCTTCTCGTAAACTCGATCGCGCGGTCGTTGTGGCGGCGCCGATCTCAGATTCAGAAGGGACAGCGAAACGTGCGCGCCGTTGCGGGCTAACGAGTTGGAAAAGTAGGTGCGTGTCCTGCGCCCTGCCAAAGGGCCCGGTGATCGTGCACATAGTCCCGCATGCGCCTCGGGCTCCGGCCCAGCAAGTCTGCCAACTCGCTGCTCACGCTCTGTGCATGGCCTAACCGCAATCCGACATGCAGCAAGGTTTGAACAAGGATCTGCGCAGTCGGCGCCCCGCGCGTGTAGAGATGTGCGAGGTAGCCTGCGATGCTCGCCGGATCATACCGGATTGTGCGCCCAAGTTCTTCGGAAAGTATGCCTGCGATTTCGGCGAAGGTCAGCGCCTCGGGCCCGGTCATTGTGTAGGTCCGCCCAGAGTGTCCTCGCGGCGCCACGAGGGCATTGACGGCGACTTCGGCGATGTCGCGGGCGTCGATGAAGGCGATGCGTCCGGCGCCTGCTGGCACGTAAATGCGGTCGTCTTCGAGGATGTCGTCGCGATAAGAATCGCCCAAGTTTTGCGCGAAGAAGCCCGGTCGCAGCACCGTCCATCCGGCAGGGCCCGCACGAAGATGCTGTTCAACGGCGTAATGAGGCACGATTGGGTTAGCGCCTGCTCCCGCGACAGAAAGGAAAACAATCTGGCTCACTCCGCAGCGCCGCGCGATGTCCACGAAGGGGTTGAGGGTCGCCTTGGTGTTGGCAATCGCGGGGGGGCGCAGGAGAAAAACAGCACTGCACCCCTCGACTGCGGACGGAAAGGTGTCACGATCTAGAAAATCGAACCATCTGCTTTCGCCACCGCCGCCTTGCTGCGGGCGTCTGACGCCAATTCTGAATGGCGCCGCCCGGCGTATCAGTTGAGCCACCACCTCTCTGCCGACATTGCCCGACGCGCCGGTTACAAAGATCATGACGAGAATGTCCTACATCGATGAGGAAAGCGCCACCGAGGCGCTGCGCACCGCCCTGCTTTTTTCGAACCTCGATTGTCTAAGCTCCATTCTCGTCGCCCCAAATAACCAGCAAGGCCTTGAGAAAAATCGCCCGGTGCGACGCAGGAATGCATTTGATCAGCTCGCTTTCGTGTGCCTGCATCTCAGCTTTGACTTTCTTAGCGAGCGCCCGCCCGGTTTGTGTAAGAGAAATAAAGTATGAGCGGCCGTCTATCGGCTCGCGTTCTAACAGCGCGCGCTCTTCCAGGCGCGCCACCAGCGGCGTCAGATTGGCGCTTGCTATTGAGAGCGTGCGGCTGATTTCGCTCGGCGTCATGTGTTTGTTGGCGTCAACGACCACAAGTAGGGAGGCTTCCGCCACTTTGAGACCGAGACCCTCGAGGCGGTCGGAAAGACCGGCCTGCGAGACAGCTGAGGCGCGGCGAAGCGCATATCCGGCGAGAGTCCGTAACGGGTCCACACTCACAGCGCCTCCTAACAATCCCTATTGCTTACTGGATGTGCGCCGACGTCATGGATGCACGCTCCTTGGCGTCAAGAGGCAAGGGTTAGCGCAGCGACCGACCATCTTCGAATGCATCGTCGATGCCGCGGTGCTGAGCGCGCGCACTCGGGCGGACAAGGTCGAGTTCCGCGGTATGAAAGCGCCGTAAAGTTATGAGACGCGCCACTAAACTCATGGGGTCGGCGGGGACTTAGGCGCAGCCAGAACTTTCAGGAATGGGCGGGAGTATTGAAGTGCGCTGGCGCAGAGCGCGCGTGCGTGTTTCCTGGACGGCGTGGAATTGCGCCACGCACAAAGCTGGCGGCAAAATAAGCGGGGAGAGCGATCGTATGAAGTGCAAGGGCAATGGCAGGATCAGCGAATCTCTCCTGCGTGGCGCAGCGGTCTCAGCCACCGCGTTCGCAGCGCTAACCGGAGCGCTTGGCGCGACGTCGTCAGCTTTCGCGCAAGACAGCGCCCAAGAGGGTGCGCAAGGTGTTGAGGATATCGTCGTCACCGCTCAAAGGCGTGAGAGTCAGCTTCAAGAAACCCCGTCTGCCGTATCGGCTTTCACCGCTGAGACGCTGGAAGCCATGCCGGTGTCAAACGTCGGAGACGTCGTAGAGTTTGTACCGAACGTCACGCGCACGTCAGGCCCGTCAGGGGGCAATGACGGCTTCTTCTTCGTACGGGGCATCGGGCAGGTCGATTCCAACCCAGCCGGCGATCCTGGTGTCGGCATGTACATCGACGACGTGTACATGGGCCGTGTTCAAGGCGCCTCTTTTGACGCGCTGGACATCGAGCGGGTGGAAGTGTTGCGCGGCCCGCAAGGCACGCTGTTTGGGCGCAATACGATCGGTGGCGCGATCAACGTGATAACTGCCGATCCAGGCGATGAATTGGGGGGCCGCATTCGGGTAGGCCTCGGCGAGCGCGAACGCCGCGAAGTATTTTTTACAGGGAATGTCCCCGTCAGCGAAAACGCCGGCTTCAGCGTTTCGGCTTTCACGCGCCAGCAAGACGGTTTCAGCACCAACGTCTATAGCGGCGATACGTTCGGTGATGTCGACACCTGGGGCGCGCGCATTGTCGGCAGGTTCGACATCAATCCGAACTGGGACATTCGCATCACCGCCGACACCACACAGGGCGATGGCGCGCCGCCACCAACTGTCATGCGAAACTTCTTCCCGTTCGGCGGCGGCGGCGCTTCGCCGCTCCAAGTCAATTTCATTCCGGCCATGGGCGGGTTTGTGAGCGACAGCCAATCGGAAAATTTCGTCTCGATCGAGCCGGTCAGCGAACTCGACGCGTCCGGCGCTTCATTGACGTCCACCTGGCGGGGCGATTGGGCGACGTTAAGGTCGATAACCGCCTGGCGCGAAGTGTCTCAGTACATCACCAATGATTTCGATGGTGGACCCTATTCCTTCTATGACGGCTTTTTCGACACCGATCAGCATCAGTTCAGTCAGGAATTCCAATTGTCGGGTTCCTCGTTCAGCGACCGGCTCGATTGGCTTTTTGGTCTCTATTATTTCGACGAGACCTCGGACCACACCAACGGCATCTGCATGGGCACTAACACCGGCGTGCAAGGCGTGGCCGTGCAACTGGACGGGCGCTGCATCGAGAACAATCAGCGTTTCTCGCTCGACGTCACGTCGTGGGCCGCTTTCACCAATCTGACTTACGCATTGACGGACCGGCTCTCCATCAACTTTGGCGGCCGCTTCTCGCAAGAAGAGAAGAATCAGGACTACGATTTCTTCATCGACAACACCGATGGCGTCGCCAACGGTTTCTTCATCCCGGCAATGATCGTGCCGACGATCGTCGCCAGCGTCGATGACAGCTGGAGCAGCTTCACGCCGCGGGTGGGCCTCAACTTCCAAGCCAACGAAGATTTGCTGCTCTATGCGTCCTATGCGCAGGGCTTCAAGAGCGGTGGCTTCGACGGCCGGCCAACCCCTGGTTTTCCGATCAACAGCTATGATCCAGAGACCATCGACACTTATGAACTCGGACTGAAATCCGATTGGTTCGACAATCGCCTTCGCCTGAATGTCGCGGCGTTCTTCTCGCAATACGACGACATTCAACTGCTGGTGAATGGCGGTGGGTTCTTCACGCTCCTCAATGCGGGTGACGCCGAAATCCGCGGCGCGGAATTTGAGCTCGCCTGGGTCCCAACCGAACAGCTCAGGATTGATGCGAGCCTAGGTTACGTCGATCACGAATACGTTCGTCTGGCGCCAGGCGCTGCGCCGGCGGGGATTGATCTCAACGATAAATTGCCGCTGACGCCGGAATGGACCGGCAGCCTCAGCGTTTCCTATGAAATACCTCTGGGAAACTTGGGCGATCTCACATTACGCGGCGATTATAGCTACCAGTCGGAAATCAGCTATGGCGCGCCCAACGGCGCGTTCGAACTGGAAGACGGATACGGGCTCCTTGGCGTGCGCGCCACGCTCGCAACGCCTGGTGAGCGCGTGCAGCTATCAGTGTTTGGACGCAACGTGACCGACGAGTTCTATTACTCGAACTCGCAAGACGTTTCCGGCGCGTTGGGGGTAGCGTTCTCCCAAGTGGGCGCTCCGGCCGAGTGGGGCGCAGAGCTTTCGCTGCGTTTCTAGACAGCGTTGATCTCCTCCAACTACGGCCGCCGCTTCAGACGGAGCGGCGGCCGTATTCTTTGGCTCAGAGCGCGTAGTCGTTCCAATGCGCCAGGATGTGTTCGGCGCTTCGTTCGGCAAGCGCATAGAGGGTAAAGGTTGGGCTCGCGCCATCGGTGGCCGGAAACAGACCTGCGCCGGCGATGACCAGATTGCCGACGCCGTGCGCGCGGCCGTAGGAATCCGTTACCGACGCAGCGGGATCATTGCCCATGATGGTGCCGCCAGACAGATGGCCGGGCACAAGGGGGCCATTCCAAGCTTGCGTCGCGCCCGCCGCAGCGAGGACCCGTCTGCCTTCCTCGTTCATGTGCTCCCAGAGCGCGTGAGATTGAGGCGAGCGCGCGTAGTGGGTTTCAGCAAGGGGCGCCCCGAAGCGGTCGCGCGCCTGCGCTGAGACGGTCACGCGATTCTCGCGTTGCGAGGTCTCCGCTCCGAAGCCGACCAAAGCCGCGAGCCGCTTGGCGTCGTTGCGGAGGAATTGGTCGAGCGAGGCTCCGAAGAGGCCGGGTCGTGTGAAAGCGACACCAAAAATGTCGTTCGGCTTCATGGCCGGCGCGATCTGCCATTGATAGCCGCCGTCCGGTTTGCCCCGCGCGCGGTGTGCGCCGCGATACATAAATTGTCCGGCGTTCACTCCCATGAAATTGTCCGTCTCCTCCGCCATCACGCCATAAGCGCCCGCGCCGGATTCAATCGTTAGGTAAGCGCCGACGAGACCTGAAGCATTGGCTAGTCCGTCAGGGTGAAGTGCGCTGCGAGAATTCAACAAAAGGCGCGGATTTTGGATGACCGATGCGGCCAAAATCACCAAGCGCGCGCTGACCATCAACACATCGCCATCGGGGTCGATTGCGCGCACGGCGCGCGCACCGGTTTGATCAGCGACAATCTCCACGGCGGTGGTTTCCGTAAGAAACTCGGCGCCTGACCTTTGCGCCGCGGGAATGTGCGTCACCAGCGGGTTGGCTAGTGCGCCGATCGGACAGCCGGCATCGCACCAGCCGTCATAGATACAAGCTGGCCGCCCGTTGCGCTCGACCGAGTTGATTGCAGCGGGGAGCGGCGACACGGCCATGCCTAACGTCTCGAAGCCCGCGCGAAGCATTTCGCCCTGTTTGAACGCCATCAGCGGCGGCATCGGATAGGGGGCCGCCGGCGGGCGATCCCGCTCCTGCGCTGCATCGCCTGCAATGCCCATCTCTTCTTGGATGCGATCGTAGTAGGGACGCAGTGTGTCGTAGCTGAAGGGCCAATCGAGACTGGAACCGAAACGGGAGCGCAATTCGAAAGCCTCCGGCGAAAATCGCGGCCAAGTCGCGTAATGGTGGAGCGCCGCCCCGCCAAGCCCGCGCCCGTGGCTGAGATTATGGCTGAGTGATCCCGGTGGATGCGAGATGGCCGTGACGCCCCCCCATTTCAGCCGCCGCGCCCAAAGTTGAGAGCTTTGCAGATCGTTCGTGGTCCAGGCCGGACCGCTCTCCAGTACGATCACGCGCCGTCCGGCTCGGGCGAGCCGCGCCGCAAAGAGCGCGCCGGCGGCGCCGGCGCCGACAATGGCCACTTCGGTTTCGAGAGTGCGTGTCATGGGACAAGAATGGCGCCGATATGGCCCGCCGGGAGACGGCAAAAAATCACGCCAGTTACGCTACCCTGGTTATGCGTCGCCGTCGCTCGTGGACAATTCGCGCCCGAGCGCCCGCAACTCGGAAATGAGCAATTGGCTGGCCGGCGAGAGCACGGCCCGCTCCCGGTAGGTGAGGGAAATGTCGCTGCTGAGGTCGATATCGGCGCAATCGACGATCGCCAGATGCCCTGTGCGCAATTCTTGGAAGGCGCTTTGGCGAGGGAGAAACGACAGGAAGTGATCGTCGCCCAGCAGCGCTTTGATATAGGTCGAGGAATTGCTTTCCACGCCCGCTACAATGGGCGCGAGGCCCTGCGCGATGAACAATTCGTCGAGCCGTTTACGCCACGCCTGATTTTGCGGCGGCAACACCCAGGGATGACGTTGCAGTTCGGCGAGGGTTGCAGAGCCGTTGGCGAGGGGATGGGATCGTCCTGCGATGACGTGGAGCCGGTCGCGATGCACCACTTCATTGACGAGATCAGCTTCACCCGAATGATCCCAGGTGCCGATCGCCAGATCGATCTCGCCGCGACGCAACAACGGAACGAGTTCGTCAGCCAGACCCTCGCGCACCGAAAGCGAAATTCCCGGGCGCGCAGCGAGCAATTTCGCCGTCGCCAGCGGCATGATGTTTGGGGCCATGCTGGGCCCGATGCCGATGACGACATGTCCCCGCGTTGCCCCGCGCATGTAGTCTATTTGCGCCAGGGCGCTGCGAAGCTCTGCCTGGATCGCCTTGGCGTGAAGCGCCAGCGCTTCGCCATAGACGGTCGGGACGACGCCAAGAGGCGTGCGCTCGAACAACTTTACATTTAGATCCGCTTCCAGCGAGCGAAGGCTCTTTGACAGCGCCGGCTGCGTGACATTGAGCTCCAGTGAGGCTTGGCCAATTGTGCCATGCTCGTACACATGCAGAAATTGGCGCACGCGGCGCCAATCTAGGCTGCGGAGCCTGTCGCGGACGCACTTATCGTCCCCGGGCTCGCCCCAAACAGCTTGCTCAAGCTGCAAAATATCCTCCCTAATGTTATGCGTACGGCAACATACATGAGCTGAAGTTATGAGCAAAGCCAAGCAGCTGCGCCTCGTCAACAGGTTGGTGCGCGCGCGCCGTTCACACTCCTTGGTTGGCGAAGTCGAGAACGGGCAAAAGCCTGCCTCACTGGAGGAGGCCTACGCCATGGCCGATGCCGTGGTTGCAGCGTTGGGGGCGCCTATCGCCGGCTACAAAGTTGGGGCGACATCGCCCGGCGCGCGCGCAGCGCTTGGGATCGGCGAACCCTTCTGGGGTGCGATCCTCGCGCCCGATATCCTGAATTCGCCCGCGCGTTTGGACATGAGGGGAGCGCCTTACGAGGTAGAGCCGGAGATCGCGTTTCGCCTCAAGCGCGAGGTGGCGCTGGGCCAATCCTTCAATCGCACCAATATTAGCGAGTTGATCGAAACTGCCTTTGTGGCGCTTGAAATCAACAGACCGAGCTATCGCGAACCGTTCGTGGCGGGCGCGTTGTGCATCATTGCCGACAAGGGCGCCAATCGGGCCCTTGTGCAGGGCCCCGGCTTGGATGTGGACGCTGATTTGGCCGACATTGTCTTGCAGATTCGCGGACGCCAGGGCGAGAGCGCGGCCGCAAGCCCCGCGGGGTCGGGGTTTGATCCCCTCGACATCCTGTGCTGGCTGACAAATGCAGCGGGGCGCGGGCGGTTGCAACTTAGGGCCGGATTTGTGGTGGCGACGGGGGCCATTGGACGGCCAATGCGGCTCGAAACAGGCGATTGGGTCGAGGTGGCGCAGCGTGGCCAATCTCTCCTGCGGTTGGACACGAACACGCCGGGCTAAGCTCATGCTCGACAAGTTATGGCGTTGGCAAAATAATCCGCCTGTCGCCGAACGCCTGATCTTGGGCACGATGGGGGATGGACCGGCCCGCACGGGTTTTGGTTTCCGGAGCGCGGCATGTTGCAAGATCGCATTGAGGGCAAGTGGATCGATGCGTTCGCCCACACGTTTACGCTGAGCCAAATCAAGCATGGCGATGTCGTTGCGATCTTGTCCGAAAGCCAGTCGCGACAAGTGAATGTGCAATTGGCGGAACTGGCCTTGCTGCGCCTCGGCGCGCGTCCCTTCCATATTGTTTTGCCTACGCCGCCCCAGGATGCGCCCGTACCGGTGCGCTCGACGGGCTCCACGCATGCCATTGGCGGCCTAAAGCCCGCCATAGCGGCGCTCGCCGGCTCGACCATGGTGGTGGATTGCACCGTCGAAGGCGTGATGCACGCCCCCGAAATGCATGACATCCGCAAGGATGGCGCGCGCATCCTCTACATATCCAACGAGCATCCAGAGGCGCTCGAACGCCTCGCCGCCGACTTGGAAATGAAACCGCGCGTCATGAGGGGACGTCAATTGCTATTGGCGACCAAGGAGATGCACGTCACCTCAAGCGCTGGCACTGATCTGCGCATCGACATGCGCGAAGCGATTGTCGGCGGCAATGTCGGGTGGGTTGATGAGCCAGGGCAATTGGCCAGCTGGCCGGGAGGGATCAACAGCTGTTTCCCTCGCGCCAAATCCGTAAATGGCATTCTGGTTCTGGACGAAGGCGACATCAATATCACCTTCAAGCGCTACATCGAAAAACCCATCCGGCTTACAATCATCGATGACTTCGTCGAAAAAATCGAAGGCGAAGGAGTCGATGCTGATCTGATGCGCGAATATTTCGCGGCCTGGGATGATCGCAATGCATACGGCGTTTCACATGTTGGGTGGGGCATGAACCATGCGGCGCGCTGGGAATCGCTTGTGCTTTACGACAAGCGCGACACCAACGGCACCGAACAACGAGCCTTCGCGGGAAATTTCTTGTATTCGACCGGGGCCAATCCGTCGGCCAAACGCTACACCCTTGGACATTTCGATCTTCCGGTGCGGCGCTGCACAATCGCGCTCGATGGCGCTGTCGTGGTCGAAAAGGGAAAGCTCGTCGGCGAACTGGCATGAGCGATCTCTTACGTATTGGCTCTAAGCCTGCCATAGCCGTCGAAGTCTGCGGCGCGGGCGAGCTGGTGTTCTTTCTGCACGGCATCGGCGGCAATCGGCGGAGCTGGCGCGGCCAGTTGCCGGCGGTGGCGACAGAATTCCGCGCTGCTGCGTGGGACGCGCGCGGCTATGGCGCTAGCGATGATTTTGACGAGCCGTTGCGCTTTCCAGACTTCGCGAATGATTTGTTGCGCGTATTGGACGCCTTGGGCGAGGAGCAGGCCCACCTTGTCGGTCTGTCGATGGGCGGACGCATCGCGCTGGACTTTTATCGGCGCCATCCCGGCCGGGTGAGATCGCTGACGCTTGCCGACACCAGCGCGGGCCACCCAAACGCGACCGACCCTGCGGCGATCGAAGCGGCGCTCAATTTGCGCAGAAAACCATTGTTGGATGGCAAGACGCTAGACGAGCTGGCGCCTGAACTCGCGCGCGCCATGGCAGGGCCAGACATCAGCGAGGCTGCGTTCGCCGAATTGGTCGACAATCTCACCGCCCTGCGCAAGGAGCCGTATTTGAAAATTCTGGAGTGCGTCACGCGCTATGACGATTTTCCAGACTATGCGAGCATTTTGGCGCCCACGCTCATCATCAACGGCGACGCCGACGTGATCGCAAAGCCCGAGGTCGCCGCGCGCATGGCGCTGCGCATTCCCGATCATCGTTTCGTGCTCCTCGAGCGCACCGGTCACGTCAGCAACATCGAAAACCCCCAAGCCTTCAATGCGGCTCTGCTGGGCTTCCTGCGCGAGCAAAGAGGTGATGCGCTGGCGACTGGGCGAAGGAGGGGGGCATGAGTCCGCGCAGCACACGCGCCTTCGTTCTCAAGACGTACGTGACGGGCGCGCCGACGCCGGCGCACTTTGATCTCATAGAATACGATCTTGCCGAACCAGGCGAAGGGCAGGTATTGGCGCGCACGCTCTATCTTGGCATGGATCCCTTTCCCCGTCTTTGCATCGGTGGCGACGCTTCGCGGGTGCGCCAGATCCACATCGGCGGGGTCATGATGGGACGCGGCGTGGCCCAGGTGGTGCGCTCGCGCGCGCCGGACTTCGCCGAGGGCGATCTCGTGGTGGGCGAGTTGGGTTGGCGCGAATGGTGTGTCGTTGACGGGTCAACGCTCGCCAAAGTCAATCGAAGCCTCGGTCCAATACGTCATGCCTTGGGCATACTCGGTCCGTCGGGTCTTGCCGCTTGGTGCGCGACCATTGCGCTGGGCGGCGTCGCCGCCGGTGAACAGGTGCTGATAACGGCCGCCGCGGGTGCGGTGGGATCAATCTCGGCGCAGATCGCCAAGCTCAAGGGCGCGCGCGTCATCGGCATGGCGTCGGGTAGTCAACTCGCGTTCTTGAGCGATGAACTAAAACTTGACCTTGCGGTCGAACATCAAGGCGAGAACGCAGAGGCGGCGGTGCGGGCCGCAGCGCCGGACGGCATAAATCTCGGGCTTGATCTCGTCGGCGGGCGGTTGTTCGACATGACGCTCGCTGCCGCGGCGATCGGCGCTCGGATTGTGCTCGTTGGCACCATCGCGGACTACAACGACGGTCCTGATCACGCCGATCTTGGGCCGCGTCCTAACTACGCGATCATCATGAAGCGGGCCAAGGTGTTGGGCTTCCTCGTTGCCGATTATGCGCACCGGTTTGACGAGGCGCGCGCCGATCTTTCGCAATGGTTGGCCGCCGGTGATCTGATTGTCAGGGAGAACGTTGTCGAGGGATTTGAGCAGACGCCCGCGGCGTTTGCGGGCCTCTTCGGTTCGAGTGTCGTGGGCAAGCAACTTGTCCGCGTGGCGCAAGAGGATGGAACGGGCAAGTGACCAGCACAAAAGCGCCGGCGCAAAAGAAATCGTTTTGGTCGATGTTTCAGCGAGACCGTGTGAATTCCGCAAAAGGTGGAAACAGCGAAATGATGCAAGCCGTTCAAATAACGCAATATGGCGGACCCGAAGTTCTAGAACTCGCCGCAACGCCGATGCCAAAGCCGGGCCCGGGCCAGGTGCTCGTGCGTATTAGGGCCGCCGGCGTCAATCCATTCGACAAGAAGATCCGTTCCGGCTGGCTTGCGAAATTCTACCCATTGACGTTGCCGGCGGTGGCGGGCGGCGATTTCGCTGGCGAGATTGTTGAGAACGGCGCCGGCGCCGCACGCCGGATCGGCGAGCGCGTGTTCGGCATGATCAATCCGATGCTTGGCGGCACTTACGCGCAATATCTCGCGGTCGATGCCGATTTGGCCCGCCGCGCGCCTGCAAACGCGAGCTTCGAGGAGGCAGCTGCCTTGCCGATGGTGGGGCAGACCGCAATCTACGCATTAGAAACTTTGGGCGACGTAAAAGCTGGCCACAATGTCCTGGTCCACGGCGCGGGTGGCGGCGTGGGCGGCGTCGCCGTCCAGATCGCAAAGGCGGCGGGCGCGCGTGTGATTGCGACCTGCAGCGGCGGCAAGCGGGACCGGGTGCTCGCCCTCGGCGCCGACGAAGTCATCGACTACACGACCACGGACTTCCGCACGGTGGCAAAGGATATCGATCTCGCAGTCGACCCGCTCGGCGGGCAAACCAATCTCAAAACCTATGAGGTCATGAAGCCTGGCGGCGTCATCCTGGTCGTGCTGCGTTACGATCCAACCGAAATGCAGAACCGGGAAGCGATGTCGGCGCGCTACAACGTTGTCGTGAAGGACGTCGCGTTCGACAATGAGCCCCATACTCTCGATCGCGTTCGCGCGCTTTTCGAGAGCGGAAAGCTCAAGGCCAATGTGCAAGAAATCATGCCGCTCGCGGACGCCCGGCGCGCCCATGAATTGGTTGGGTCGGGTCACGTCTCCGGCAAAGTCGTGCTGAGAATCGACTGAGCCGATGCGACTTTGCACCTACGCGGACGACAATGGCGCGCCGCGCGTTGGCGTCGTAACCGGCGACCAGCGCGTCGTTGATATCGGGCCGGGCGACGTGGCTGCGTTTCTGGCGAGGGCATCCCGCTCTCGTGAGCAAACTTGCGGTCTTGACGATGGCGGCGGACGGCCGCTCAGCGGCGTTAAGCTGCTTGCGCCTTGTTTGCGGCCGACGCATTTTTTTGCGGTCGGCCTTAACTACGCCGATCACGCGCGCGACATGGGGCGCGCCATTCCAGACGAACCGGTGTGCTTTTTGAAGCCCTCTGGCTGCGTCGTCGGTCCCGACGACGCCATCGTTTGCCCCGCTGGCTTTTCCAGCTTGGACTATGAAGGCGAACTCGCAATCGTCATTGGCAAAATTTGCCGAGACGTGCCCGAGCCGGACGCGATGTCGGTGGTCGGCGGTTTTACCATCGTCAATGACGTTACCGTGCGTGAATGGCTGGCGCCTGATCGCCTGTCGATCGCCAAGGGCTTTGATACGTTCGGCCCGATGGGACCGTGGCTTGTCACACCCGATACGCTGGGATCGGTGGAAGCGCTTTCGATACGCACCTGGGTCGATGAGGAAATGCGCCAGCATTCCTCGACCGCGCATCTCATTTTCAGCGTGCCGAAACTGATTGCCTGGCTGACCCGCGGGCGCACGCTCTATCCCGGAGACGTGATCTCGACCGGATCGCCGGCAGGTTCCGGCGCGAGTTTCGATCCACCGCGCTTTCTCATGCCGGGGCAGATGGTTCGCATTGAGATTGAAGGCATCGGCGCACTGAGCAACGTCATCGCGGAGGATTTCCATGAGCCAAGCTGAATCGACCAGCCTCTCGGGCGCCCACAGGAAATACATCTGGGCCGAGACGATGGTTGGTGCGGTGTTTAACACGGTCATCTCGATCATTTTCGCGTTTCTCGTCGCCCGCGGCGTTGATGCCGTCCCATTGTGGGGGGCGATGGGTATGGCGGTTGATTTCGTGCCGACAGTTTTCATGATCACGTTGGTGACCACGCTGATCGTGACTTTGCTAGCTCGCAAACGCCTAGCGCAAGGCAAAGCGCCGGCGCTGCCGCGCAGCCTGGGAGGACCGCTCGGCTGGGCGCCGCGAGCGGCGGTTGTGCGAGGCCTCATCTATGCTCTCTTGTTCACCATCGTGCTCGTACCGCTTAGCATCGGTGCGCTCATTGCGTTGAACGCGACGGCAATGCCGGTCACGACATTCGTGGTGTTTAAGGCGCTCTATGGGCTGATGCTCTCTCTTCTGATCGGGCCGCCGATCACACGCGCGGCGCTGGCGCGTTGATCAGCGGACGACGCTCGCCCAGCGTGCGAGCAGATATTCGCTGCTGCGCAGTGTGAGGGCGTGGATCGTAAATGTAGGGCCGCCTGCGCCGATCGTCGGGAAGAGACCGCCGCCCAAAATGAACAGATTCTCTAAATCCCAGGTCTGACCATAGGAATTGGTGATCGACGTGGCGGGATCATCACCCATCGCCGTGCCGCCAAGGGCGTGCAATGTGACGATCGGGCTACTCCAAGCGGTCTGCGCGCCAGCGTCTCGCATGATGGCTTCGCCTTCGCGGCGCACATAGTCGACAAGCGCCAGTGTCTTGGCGCCAAATGTGTGGCTGACGCGCGCGAGCGGAACGCCTGCCGCATCGCGCTCGGGCGCGAGCGACACGCGGTTTTCGGGACGTGGCAGCGTCTCGCACAATCCGCCCATGCCGCCGATTCTGGGCCCGTCGCGCTCCATGAAATCTATCAACGCTGCGCCATGAAGATCTGGCCGCGTCATTGCGATGCCGATGAGATCGTTCGGCTTGAGCGCCGCGCCGATCACCCATTCGTGGCTGCCGAAAGCGCCGGGCGTAGGATCTTTTCCGTACCCGTCGCGGCATACTAGATTGCCGCCGCTGACGCCCATGAAATTTGAGAGTGGCGAATCGAAGACGCCTTGGATCGCCACGAGCGCATGCGCCATGAACCCGAGGCCCAGTTGACCGCTCGAATTGGCGAGGCCATCGGGCGCGTCCGCATCCGCAGAAGCGAGAAGCAAGCGCGGTGTTTGAATGGCCGAGCCTGCAAGCAACACGACGTTCGCCTCGACGCGCCCTTCGCCATCGCGATCGCGAAAGGCGACGCCAATTGCGCGCCGTCCACCTCTGTGCAGGACGCGTGTTGCCTGTGTGTTGGCGAGAAATCTGGCGCCCGCCGAAACGGCTTGCTTGTGATAGGTGACGAGCGGGTTGGCGAGCGCGCCGGTAGGGCAGCCAGCGTCGCACCAGCCGTCGTAAATGCAAGCTTCTCGCGCCTCGCGCGGTTCGGTGAGGATCGCGACCGGGGCGGGACTTGTGCGCCAGCCGCGTTGCGCAAAGCCGCGAGCGATCGCCGCCGCTTGTGGCAGGGTTGGCATCGCAGGGTGCGGATAAGGCTCGCCCGGCGGACGCCACACTTCCGCAGTCGCGTCACCCGAGACGCCAACTTCGCGCTGCACTGTATCGTAGAACGGGCGAAGATCGTCATATGTGATCGGCCAGTCGGCGCCCTCGCCATGCAGGCTGCGTAATTTGAAGTCGTCCGGACTAAGGCGCGGCCAATTGGCGTAATGGTGGAGGGCTGCGCCTCCTAGTCCCCAGCCCGTCGCCATGTTGTGGCCAAAGCGGTGCTCGCCTTCGCTCAGCACGGATGCGCCGCCCCATTTTAGTCTGCGCGCCCAGATTTGTGAGCTGGTCAAATCCTCGATGCGCCATGCTGGGCCTGCTTCCAGAACTATGATGCGCTTGCCCGCGGCCGCGAGCTTGGCCGCCGCCATTGAGCCGGCCGCGCCCGCGCCGACGATGACGGCGTCAGCTTCTAACCTGCGTGCTACCAAGGCCGTTGCGGCTCGATATGCGCCATATAGGGAATACCCAGCTTTTCGAACCCCTCGACCGTGCCGTAGACGACGTCAACGGCATCGCTTCTTACGCTGAGGTAGAACAGTGGCGAGGGCGGTCCCTGCCAGCCTTCAACCTGACCCGACAGCAATCCGCCGACGATCGCGCCCGCCTGCGCGGGGCTCAATTGGTGAAACGGCATTTGATGACGGGTTTGGCTAAGCGTCTCGAGCGCGGTCAATCCGCCGACGTAGAAGGCGCCATAAGGCGGCGGCCAATCAAAGTATCGCAAGGTCAGCAGGCAATCTTCGGGGGCGTTGCGGAGCTGGGCGTCAACGAAGTGCGCAATGCCGGCCTCTCGCGCGCCCGGCAGCAAGGTTTCACCCAGGGCTTCAAGGGTCAGGCGATGGCTCTCGTTCAGTAGGTTTAGCGCATCGCCGCGGAGGCGCGCCTCACGGGCATTGAACCAAAGTCCCGTTCCCACGGCCGCTGCGGCCGCTGCGCCCCCTATGATCAGTGTCCGCCGCCCAACCATGCCGCGCCTCCATCGCCGATCCTTGAGACCGCGCGAGCATTCTACAATAGTCAATCGCGGCCTGCCCACAGGACGGCGCGTTATGACCTCGCGCCCTTTCCGCTCTTGTTCGCCTGGCCCCGCCGTGCTGGCTTCTCCCGCTAACGGAGTCGCACATGGTCGATCTGACGCTTTCCGCCGAGCAGGAGATGCTGCGCGAAACCGCGCGCGCTTTTGCGGCAAACGAAATTCGCCCCGCCGTCGAAGCCGTGGAGCGCAAGCAAGCCTCGGCGGTCGCGGTGGCGCGAGACCTGGTGAAAAAGGGCGCCGGTTTAGGGTTCTTGTCGCTGCTTGTACCGGAAGCGTATGGAGGCCTCGGCCGGCCCTGCATCGACATGGCGCTCTTGTGCGAGGAACTCGCCATCGGCGACCTTGGCGTCGCCGCGGATTTGTTCAGCTTGACGGCGACCATGACCCAACTCGTCGCCATGGGCGGAACGGACGAGCAGAAGCGCAAATTTCTGGGTCCTATAGGGCGCGGCGAAAGCGTTATCCTGAGCGGCGCCTTGAGCGAACCATCGATCGCGGGATCTGACCTTTTCTTTCCGGGCGGTGACCCTGCCATCGGCGTGCGCACGCAGGCGCGTTTGCAGGGCGACCGCTACCTTCTTCAAGGCGCCAAATCCGCCTTCGTCACAAATGCCGGCGTGGCCGATTGGTACTTCGTGCTCGCGCGCACTGACTTGACGCGGCCGTTGGCGGAGACATTGACGATTTTCGCAGTCCCCGCGGGTGCGCCCGGCTTAAGTTTTTCACAAAACACCGAGTTGATTGGCTGGGAAGCGACCCACCATGCGCAATTGTTCTTGGACAGTGTTGAAGTCCCCGTCGAACACCGTATCGGCGAGGAAGGCGGCGCGATGCGTTTGTTTGGTTCTTGCTCGTATATGCCGGTGTGTTTGGCCGCATGCTTTGTGGGTCATTCGCGCGCCGCGTTTGAGTACGCCAAGCATTACGCCCAAGAACGTCAGAGCTGGGGCGCGCCGCTCATTCGCCACCAGGCGGTAGCGTTAAAGCTAAGCGATATGTTTGCGCAAACACATCTTGCGCGCCTCGGCGTCTGGGACGCAGCAATCGCTGCCGATGCCGATCCGTTTGCGGCGGCGACACTGAAGGCCCCGCTCGCCAAAACAGCGGCCGTAGATGCTGCCATTCACAATGCACAAAAAGCGGTCGAGATCTTGGGCGCTTATGGAATCACGCGTGAATATCGCGCAGGGCGCATGCTAACCGACGCTTGGGTCGGTTATGCCTGCGATTTCACGCGCGACATGCTGCGCCTTGGCATGGTTCCATTCGTCTAACCCTACGCCGCTGCTCTTTCACGTTTCAGCGCCCGCCACTCATCAAGGAGCTCCGTTTGGCGTTTTTGCACCTCTAGGATCGCGCGCGCTTTGACGTGGCCGTAGCCGCGAATTTGCTCGGGTAGATTGGAGAGTTCGACAGCCAGGGCCGCATTGTCTGACGAGAGGTCCTCCATCAAGCCTTCGATCAACAACCGGTAGTGCGTGATTAGTCCGCGCTCCTCGCGTCGTTCTCTAGTGTAGCCGAAGAGATCGAACGGCGTGCCGCGCAGCCGTCGCATGGCGCGAAGGGCCAAGAACGGCCCGTCCAAGAAGACGGCGGGGATCGATATCTTGAGGGGCTCGCCGGTGCGCCTGTCCCGAGGCGAGAACAATGGCGGCGCTAGATTGTAAGACAGGCGAAGCTTGCCCTCGAATGTCTCATTCAAGCGCGCGCGCGCACTTTGAGCGCCGTGCAGGCGCGCGACTTCGTACTCGTCCTTGTAGGCCATCAGTTTGAACAAGGTGCGCGCCACGGCGAAGGAGACGTCTTGGCCGCCCGTCGTCTCGCGTTCGCGCGCGATCACCTGCTCTACGAAGCCGCGATAGGCGCGGGCGTACGCGGCGTCTTGATAGTCGCCGAGGAAATTTTCGCGTTGCGAAATCAAGTCCGTCAGGGATGGCGCAATTGGCTCGTCCAGCGTTGACGCTGCATAGAAGACGCGCGCGCGTTCGGGATCAGCCTTTATCAAACGGCCTAAGCGAAAGGCGCGCCGGTTCATTTCGACGGCGACCCCATTCAGCGCGATGGCTTGCTCGATGGCGTAAGGCGCAACTGGCAGCAAGCCAGACTGGGCGGCAAAGCCCACCATGAGCATGTTGGCGCCGATGCTGTCGCCAAAGACCTTGAGTGAGATGTCGGTGGCGTCGAGCGCGTGCGCCTCGCGTAACGCCGAACGCACGGTGCGTTCGAACCGGCTCTGCTGAAAGTTCATGTTTGGCGAAAATTGAAACGCCGCCGTCGGCGTGAGGTGGGTATTGAGCAAGCCCGTGGTGCGGTCGGCGGCAATGGCGGCGAGCGTCTCGGGCGCTGCGGAGACCACAGAATCGCAACCGATGAGAACATCGCATTGGCCAGCGCCGATACGCGCTCCGGCCAAGTCTTCGGCGCGTGCGGCGATCTGAACGTGGCTGGCGACCGCACCGTTCTTTTGACTGAGACCGGTCACGTCGAGAATGCTGCACGCGAGCCCCCCCATATGGGCCGCCATGCCGAGCACGGCGCCAATTGTGACGACGCCGGTGCCGCCGATCCCAGCCACGTAGATGGAATAGGCGCCATGGATTGGGGCGAGGGTTGGGTCGGGGAGTCCGGCGCCAGCCGCGTCAAGGGCGCCAAAATTATCTTGAGCGGGCTTGCGCAGCCGGCCTCCTTCCACGGTGATGAAGGAGGGACAAAATCCTTTCGCGCAGGAATAGTCCTTGTTGCAGCTCGATTGATCGATCACGCGCTTACGGCCCAGCGCGGTTTCAAGCGGCTGGATCGAGACGCAATTCGATTTGACGCTGCAGTCGCCGCAGCCCTCGCACACGAGGTCATTGATGAAATAGCGCTTCGGGGGGTCTGGAAATTGGCCCTTCTTTCGCCGCCGGCGCTTCTCTGCGGCGCAGGTCTGTTCATAGACGAGCGCCGACACCCCGTGCGTGCGCTGCAGGTTTTCTTCAACCGCGATCAAGTCGTCACGGTGGCGGACCTCTGCAAGTTTGCGGAGCGCGCGATGCCGATGCGGCGCATCCGACACAACAACAATAGGCGAGACCCCCTCGGCGCGGAGCTGCGCCACAACATCGGCGACGCTCAACTGACCATCGATGGGCTGCCCACCGGTCATGGCGACGGCATCGTTATAGAGGATCTTGTAGGTGATGTTGACTTTCGCCGCGACAGCCGCGCGCACAGCGATCAATCCGGAATGGAAATAGGTGCCATCGCCCAAATTTTGAAACACGTGCGCCATGTCCGTGAACGGCGCCGCGCCAATCCAGTTAGCGCCTTCTCCTCCCATTTGCGTTGGCGGCGCTGTCGGCCGATCGGGCATATAGTGCGCCATCGTATGACAACCGATTCCAGCGAGCGCCAGCGCCCCTTCAGGCAGGCGCGTCGATGTGTTGTGCGGGCATCCCGAGCAGAAGGCAGGCGCACGGACGATTGACGGCGCATCTGGCTTTGCGGCGGCGCTGTGTTCAACCAGCAGCCGCGCCGCTTCACGCAATGGCGCGTCATCGAGTTCAAGCGCCTGCAATCGGGAAAACACCGCAAGCGCGATTGTGATGGGTGTAAATTCCCCGTCGGCTGGGAGTAAGGGCGAGCCCTCAGGGCTCTTTTTGCCGCTCAAATTGGGCCGCGCCGGCGCGGGCATGTTGTAAAGCGCCCGCGCGGCCTGCTCTTCCACAAGGGCCCGTTTTTCCTCCACCACGAAGAGCTCTTTTTGGTCGCGCGCGGCCGAGACCAAGCCATCTGCCTCAAGCGGCCAGACCAACCCGACTTTGTAGAGGGTGACGCCGAGGGCGGGCGCGCGCCGAGCGTCCAATCCGAGGATGTCGAGCGCGCGGCGAGTGTCGGCGTACGCTTTGCCCACTGCGGCGAGGGTGATTCCGCCCGGACGACCGGCGAAGACGATGCGATCGAAGGGGTTCGCGCGCGCAAAGGCAAGCGCCGCGGGCAAACGGTAGCGCGTGACGATGATCTCTTCTTCCCGCGGGCGAAAACTGAGGCGTATGTTCAATCCACCCGCAGGCTTTTCGACCTCGGGCAGCGAAAAGCGTCGCGCTTCGCCGTCAACATCAACAACCGCGGTTGTTTCGACGACATCGGTGACACACTTAAGACCGGCCCACAGACCGCTGAAACGAGAGAGCGCCCAGCCCTGCAGACCGAAGTCGAGGATGTCTTGCACGCAAGCGGGCGCGAGCACCGGGATCATGGCGGCCGCCAAGGCTTGATCCGATTGGTGAGCCGTGGTGGACGATTTTGCGCCATGGTCGTCGCCGGCCACCACCAAGACGCCGCCCTGCGCTGACGCGCCAGCAAAATTCCCATGTTTTAGCGCATCGCCGGAACGATCAACGCCCGGGCCTTTGCCATACCAGAGTGCGAACACCCCGTCGCGATTGGGCTTGGGGAGCACCATGGCTTGCTGTGATCCCCAGCAAGATGTGGCCGCAAGGTCTTCGTTGACACCCGGCTGGAAGTGAACGTCATGCGCTGCAAGCTTGGCGTGCGCCCGCCACAGCGCGTCGTCTACATTGCCAAGGGGGGAGCCCCGATAGCCGGAAACGAACCCTGCCGTGTTGAGGCCTGCTGTCCGATCGCGCCGCTTTTGCGCAATCAAGAGACGCACAAGCGCCTGCGTGCCAGAGATGAAGATCCTGCCGGATGTTGAATCATACTTATCATCAAGATGGATCGTTTGCGTCATGGTGATGCGACGCTTGGGACCACCGCGGTGGTCTCGATTTCGATCATCGCGGCATCCTCCATCAGCGCATTGACCACCACCACCGCCATGGCTGGGTAGTGTCTGCCGAAACGTTCTCGCCAGGCCGCGCCGATTTCGCCAAGCGCGCCGAGATAGGCCGGCTTGTCGGTAATGAACCAGGTCATGCGCACGACGTGCTCTGGCGCGGCGCCGCCCTCGCGCAGCACGGCCAGGGTGTTGTCAAGGGTTTGGCGAAACTGGCCGGCCATCGTCTGTTCGCGAAATATGCCTTCGGGCGTCCAGCCGATCTGTCCAGCCACGAAGACGAAACGGCCTTCGGCGCTGATGCCGTTGGCGTAGCCCTTCGGGCGCGGCCAACCCGGAGGGAGCAAGGTCTTCATGTTGATTTCTCGCCATAGAGCTGGATGCGTGCACGCAGCGAAACGGGCCAGGGCGCGGCCTTCATCGTGTCGAGCGCGACATGAACTATCGTTTGACGAAAACACGCGAGCTTATTGTCACCGAGCCAAGCGTCATGGGTCAGGGTGCACGATGAGGCGCCAACGCTGGTTACAAGAAGCGTTTGGCGAAGCTCGTCACCGAGGCGCGCAGGCGCCAAGAAATCAGCTTCGAAGTGGACAGTCGGCACGCCCATGCGGGCGCCGATGTGCAATTGCTTGAACGAGCAGTCGAGGGGGCCGGCGAACCAATCCTCGACCATCTCATTCACGAGCGCAAAGAACTGCGGAAAGAAAACAATGCCCGCTGGGTCGCAGTGCGCAAACCTGATCGCCACGGTGCGAGTGAAGGCCGTCACGGCGCGTCCTTCAAGCGGTAACGCTGCAGCTTACCAGTATGGGTCTTGGGCAGGGCGTCGACAAACGCGATGGCGCGTGGATATTTGTACGGAGCAATCGTCTTCTTGACGAAATCCTGCAGCGCGATCTTCGTCGCCTCGCTCGGGGCCGCGCCGGTCCGCAGCACGACGAATGCTTTGCATATCTGGCCGCGTTCCTCGTCCGGTACGCCAATGACCGCCACTTCAGCCACCTCGTCATGGGCGAGCAACGCGTTTTCGACCTCGGGTGCGGCAATGTTATAGCCCGAGGAGATGATCATGTCGTCGGCGCGGGAGACGAACCAGAAATAGCCGTCCTCGTCAGTGCGGTAGAGATCGCCGGTGATGTTCCAGCCATCCATGACGTAACCGGATTGGCGCGCATCGGCCAAATAGCGGCATCCGGTCGGACCACGTACGGCGAGCCGTCCGGTTTCGCCGGCTGGCAGTGGACGCATCGCATCATCGACCACAGCCGCGATGTATCCTGGCACTGCTTTGCCGGTCGCGCCTGGGCGAATGTCATCGCCGCGCGCGGATACAAAAATGTGGATCATCTCGGTTGAGCCGATACCGTCGATAAGGCGTATGCCAGTCGCGTCTCGCCAAGCATCCGACGTGGCTTGCGGCAGGTGCTCGCCAGCGGACACGCAGGTGTGCAGGGATGCGAGACGCCGATCGACGATTTTCGTCAAAGCCCGGTAGCCGGTCGGGGCGGTAAACAACGTGGTGACCTTGTGTTCGGCGATCGCATCGGCCAGCGGCTCAAAGCCTGGCGCCGCCGGAATTGCGGTCGCCGCTCCGCAAGCGGCGGGAAACACGACCGAGGCGCCCAAGCCGAAGGTGAAGGCAAAGGGGGGCGTGCCGCAAAACACGTCAGTTGGCGAGGGCTGTACGATATGGTGAGAGAAGGTTCGCGCCATTGCCAGCAGATCGCGGTGATAGTGAACGCAGCCTTTGGGCTGGCCCGTTGTGCCCGAGGTGAAAGCGATGATCGCGGGGTCGTCGCTTGCCGTGTTCACGGGAGCAAAGTCGGGCGGCGCGCGCGCGACCCGCGCCTCAAGCTCTGCGGCGCCAAAATACATCGTGTGAACCTGCGCGCCCGCTGATTTGAATTCGCTTTCGAGGCTTGAATGCACGAAGGCGCGCGATATGCGGGCTTTCTCAATTATGGTTTTCAGCTCAAACGCGCGCAGCATCGGCATCGTGGTTACGGCGATCCCGCCCGCGCGCAGCACGCCCCACCAAATCGCGATGGTGAGTGGTGTGTTGGGCGCGTGGATCAAGACACGATTGCCAGGAGCGAGTTCAAGATCGTCGCGAAGCACGCAGGCGACGCGGTTGGCTTGGCCGATGAGATCGCGATAGCTCCAGCTTCCACCCGACCAAAGCACGGCGGCGCTGTCGGCGCGGCCGCGCCGCACCGCTTCGTCCAGCAGGGATGATGCGTTGAGTTGGGCTGGAAACTGAAGTTCCGGACTATCGAACAGAAAGATTGGTTGACGGTCTGGCGCAGGCAGATTGTCGCGCACGAAAGTATCGACATGAGCGCTGGTCATGGCCGCTGCGCCTGTTCGAGCGCTTGGCGGGCGATGATGATCTTTTGCACCTCTGTCGCGCCTTCATAAATGCGCAGCGCGCGCACCTCGCGATAGAGCGTTTCCACCGGGTGGCCCGAGACGACGCCTAGAGCGCCAAACAATTGTACGGCGCGGTCGATGACGTCTTGTGCGGCTTCTGTTGCGTAGAGCTTGGCCATGGCCGCTTCGCGGGTGACGCGGGCGGCGCCCACGTCTTTGGTCCAGGCCGCGCGGTAGACAAGCAGCGCCGATGTGTCGATCGCGAGCGCCATATCGGCGAGCGACGCTTGCGTCATCTGCAAGGCGGTCAGCGGCGCGCCGGCGAGATGGCGTGTTGCGACACGGGCGAGCGTCTCGTCGAAGGCCCTCCGCGCCAATCCCAAAGCAGCGGCGCCGACGGTTGAGCGGAACACGTCAAGGGTTGACATCGCCACCTTGAAGCCTGCGCCTTCCGCGCCGATGAGTGCTGATCGCAGTACACGCACGTCTCTAAACTCAAGCCGTGCGAGTGGGTGTGGCGCGATCAGGGGGATGCGCTCTGCGATGCAGAGTCCCGGCGCGTCTGCGTCCACGATGAGCGCGCTCACGCCTTTGGCGCCTGGCGCGTCGTTGGTGCGTGCAAAAACGACATAGAAATCGGCGATGCCGCCGTTCGATATCCACGTCTTCACGCCATTTATGACGTAGGCGTCGCCATCGGCCCGCGCTGTTGTTGAGAGCGCCGCGGCATCGGACCCCGCATCGGGCTCGGAAAGGGCGAAGGCGGCGATCTTTTCGCCCGCGGCGACCGCGGGGAGATAGCGTGCGCGTTGGGCATTGGTGCCGAACAACGAGATCGGGCCAGAACCCAGACCCTGCATGGCGAAGGCAAAATCCGCGATGCCCGCGTGCCGCGCCAAGATCTCTCGCGTGAGGCACAATGTTCGCACGTCGAGCGGCGCGTCACCATCAGACACTGCGGCGCGCAACCATCCGCCCTCAGCCAGATCAGCCACGAGACCTCTGCACACCGTATCAACATTCGTCTCACGCACATCATGAGGCAAGCCGGCGGCTTTCGCCCAGGCGTTTAGTGCGCGCGAATGCTCGCGGTGACGCGGCTCGAAGAAAGGCCAGGAGAGAAAGCTTTGGTCCGACATCAATCACCCTCGAACACTGGTTTCGACTTAGCGACGAACGCTTCGTAGGCGCGCTTGAAGTCGTGCGTCTGCATGCAGATGGTCTGCGCTTGCGCTTCGGCTTCGATCGCCGTCTCGAGACTCATGCTCCATTCCATGTTGAGCTGGTTTTTCGTCATGGCGTGGGCGAATGCGGGGCCATGGGCTAAACTACGCGCTAGCGCGTGGGCGTCGGAAACGACGGCGTCGGCGCTAAGAATGCGGTTGAAGAAACCCCAGGCAAAACCCTCGTCAGCGCTCATCGACCGGCCGGTGAACAAAAGGTCACTCGCCCGGCCTTGGCCGATTATGCGTGGCAGCATGGCGCAAGCGCCCATGTCGGCGCCAGCGAGACCCACGCGGCTGAAAAGGAAGGCCGTCTTGGCGTCGTGGGAGGCCAGGCGCAGATCGCTCGCCATCGCCAGAATGGCGCCCGCGCCGGCGCAAACGCCTTGGACCGCTGCAACGATTGGCTGCGGGCATGCGCGCATCGCCTTGACGAGGTCGCCCGTCATCCTGGTGAAGGCAAGCAGGCCCGTGACGTCCATACGTGTGAGGGGGCCGATGATGTCGTGAACGTCGCCGCCCGAGCAGAAATTGCCCCCAGCCCCTGAAACAACAATAGCGCGACAATCGCCGGCATAGGCGAGATTGCGGAAAAGATCGCGCAGTTCGGCATAGGATTCAAACGTTAGCGGATTTTTTCGATCCGGGCGGTTGAGCGTCACGTGTCCGACCAGATCTTTGCACGACCAGTGAAAGTGCGCGGCCTCGTAGGTGTGGACGTTCATTGCTCGGACTCCTGTTCAAGCTTACTGCGCACGGACACTTTGGCGGTGTCGAGGAGTCGCGCCAGCGCGCGCATGTCGCCATCGTCGAGTTCCCGCATAAGGTCGCTGACGCAGGCGGCATGGGCCTTCGCCATGCGCCGAAACAGTCTCTGGCCTCCGGCGGTGATGCGTACTTCTTGGGCGCGCCGGTCGCTCATGTGCGCGCGCGTTTCGATCAGCCCGTCATGGCGCATTCGGCTCGTCAATCCGGTAATATTGCCATTGGACACCAGCAGTTTTTCTGACACTTCGCCCAACGTGAGCGGCCCGTGGCGGTCGAGTGCGGCCAAGAAATCAAAACGCGAGATGGTCGCGTCGAACTGCGCGCGCATCAGTCGGTCGATGCGCCGCTCAATCAGCCGGGCAACCGAAAGCAGGCGCAGCGAGCATCGCACCGAAAGCAAGTGCGCGGAGGCGACGTAAGCCAATTCGGCGTCGGCCATCAGACCTCTCCGCCCGAGACGCTGATCGTTGCGCCATTCACCGCTGATGCACCTTGGGTGCATAGCCACGCAATTGCTGCGGCCGCCTCTGCTGGCGCTATAAGCCTAGCCTGAGGGTTATGCGCCGTCAGCGCGGCGCGGGCCTGCTCTGCGTCAAGTGCGGTGGTGTCGACGATCTGAGATATCGATTGCTCCGTGATCTCGGTGTCGGTGAAGCCTGGGCACACCGCATTCACGGTCACGCCACGCCGCGCAACCTCTTGCGCCAAGGCGCGCGTCAAGCCAACCAGCGCGTGTTTGGACGCGCAATAAGCGGCGACATAGGCGTACCCTTTGAGGCCCGCCGTTGATGCGACATTGACAATGCGGCCCCAGCCTGCGGCGAGCATGTCGGGCAGAGCGTCGCGGGCACAAAAAAACGGGCCGTCGAGGTTTACCGCGAGCGTGCGGCGCCATTGCGCATCGTCAACTTTCAGGAACGGGGCGGACGGCGCGACGCCCGCGTTGTTGACGAGAATGTCAATGGGGCCATGCCGCTCTCGTGCTTGATCGAGAGCGCGGCGAACTTGACCGGCATCAGAAACATCCGCCGTGGCGCAAAACGCGCCGTCGATGGAAGCGGCCGTGCGCCTAAGCTTTTCCAGGTCGCGCCCGATCAGCGTCAGGCGCGCCCCCTGAGCGCTCAAGGCGTCCGCCGTCGCTGCACCGATGCCGCCGCCGGCGCCGGTGATGACCGCGTGTGGGGCGGCCCTCATCATACGCCCCCGGAGTTCTGTTCGCGGCGCGCGAGATTGCGCTTAAGCTGTGCATGCCCGGCGCGGTATTGAACCGGCGCGGAGAGGCCGTCGAAACCAAGTTCGGCGGCGGCGCGCAGCGTCCAGAACGGGTCCGCGAGATGGGGGCGCGCTAGCGCGCAGAGGTCGGCGCGTCCGGCCGCGAGGATGGAATTGACATGGTCGGGCTCATAGATGTTGCCGACCGCCATTGTCATCACCTCGACCTCATTGCGTATGCGGTCGCAATAGGGGGTCTGGAACATGCGGCCATAAACCGGCTTGGCGGTCGGCGAAGTTTGCCCCGCGGAAACGTCAATCAAATCGGCGCCGGCGGTTTGAAATGCACGAGCGATGGCGAGGGAGTCTTCGGCGCTCACGCCGTTTTCATCCCAATCGGTAGCCGACACACGCACCGACATTGGCTTATGCGCTGGCCAAGAAGCGCGCATCGCCGAAAAAACTTCGAGCGGATAGCGCAACCGGTTTTCGATCGAGCCGCCATAGGCGTCCGTTCGTGTGTTCAAGAGTGGCGTGAGGAATGCCGACAGCAAGTAGCCGTGCGCGCAATGCAGTTCGAGCATGTCGAAGCCGGCGTCCTCACCCCAGCGCGTGGCGCGGACGAAATCGTCACGAACCCGGTCCATATCGGCGCGGGTCATGGCGCGAGGGGCATGATTGCGCGACGACCACGGTTCGGGGGAGGGCGCAATCAACGGCCAATTATCTGCGGAAAGAGGCTGGTCGGGGTGATCTTCCTCCCACGGCACGCGGGTTGATCCTTTGGCCCCGGCATGGCCGAGTTGCAGTGCAAACTTGGCGCGAGAGTGTTCGTGTACGTAGTCAACGATACGTCGCCAGGCCGCCACATGCTCGGGCCGATACATGCCCGCGCAGCCCGGCGTGATGCGTGCATCGGCGGACACATTGGTCATCTCCGTGAAGATGAGGCCTGCGCCGCCCATTGCCCGCGCGCCGTAATGGACGAGATGGAATTCGTTCGGTTGACCGTCCTCGGCTGAATACATGCACATTGGCGAAACCACGATACGGTTGACCAACGTCATTTCACGCAGCCGCGCTGGCGCGAACATCGGTGCGTAGGCGATGCTCGCCTCAACGCCGGTGGCGCGCGCAGCGTACCAGCGCTCAACGCCCTCTAGAAAATGTCGATCTCGCAAGCGCAGATTTTCATGGCTGACGCGTTGGCTTCGCGTGAGCAAAGAATAGGTGAATTGCAGCGGCTCGAGCCTAGCGTAGCGATCGATGTTCTCGAACCATTCGGTGCTGTTGCGCGCCGCGTTCTGCAGTTTTAGGACGTCGATTTGACGTTCCGCCTGATAGTCGACCATGGCCTGCGCGAAAGGTTTTCCGGAATGCAGCACATCGGCCAGTTTGATCGCGTCCTCGAAGGCCAGTTTGGTGCCCGAGCCGATAGAGAAGTGCGCGGTATGCGCAGCGTCGCCCATTAGAATTACATTGCCGCGCACCCATTCGTGGCAGACCACGCGTGGGAATTGTAACCAAGCCGAGCCGCGCAGATGCTTGGCGTTGATTTCGAGCGCCGCGCCATCCAGATACCTCGCAAAGATTTTCTCCGCGGCGCGGCAGGTCTCTTCTTGTGTAGCCTGATCGAACCCTAACCCGCGCCAAGTTTGCTCGCTGCATTCAACGATGAATGTCGAGGTATCGCGGTCGAACTTGTAGGCGTGCGCCCAAATCCACCCGTGCTCGGTTTGCTCAAAAGCAAAGGTGAAAGCTTGAAACGCCTTCTTCGCGCCCAACCACACATACTTGTTGGCGCGCACGTCGATATCGACCTTGAAATGATCAGGCCAAGTATTGCGTATTTTGCTGTTGAGACCATCGCTCGCGATGACGAGGTCGTAGCCCGCGTACGTCGCTGTATCAGGCTCCACCTCGACTCGAAACTCAAGTCCGACACCAAGTTCGCGGGCGCGGTCTTGTAGCAGGTTGAGTAAGCGCTTGCGCCCGATTCCGGAAAAGCCATGACCAGAAGAGGTAATTGTCTGTCCGTGGATATGGACGTCAATGTCGTCCCAGTGGGCGAAGGCGTCTTCAATCCGCGCTGCGCTGAGCGGATCGTTTTCGCGCAGATTGTCCATGGTCTGGTCAGAGAAAACCACGCCCCAACCAAATGTGTCGCCGGGATCGTTGCGTTCAAAAATCGTAATCTCATGCGCCGGGTCGCGCAGCTTCATCGAGATTGCGAAATACAATCCGGCAGGGCCGCCTCCGATGCACGCGATTTTCATGCCCGCTCCTACGCCGCCATTTGCTTTAGGTATAAAGCATTGGGAGCTGAGGATAGCGCAATAATAGCAAGGGCTCAGAACCTGCGTTTATGACCTCGAATCAGACGGCGCAGCGTCGCAGACGCCAGCCCCTTTATTCTGAGTCTGGGTAGTCGAAGCCGGCCCAGTTCAGTCCGTAAAGTTGATAGCCAAGGATCGTGTAGGTTTGCGCGACGTTGGGATGGGCGCTGATCTCTAAGCGAACTCCCAGCATCTTCTGGTGTCGCCTTGGACGCCAACGAAGGTGAAAAGGCTGTGATCTGCCATGTCGTCTCCCGGCTTCAGAATGCGGGCGCGCCGCATCGACGTCATTTGAGCCGACGCGGGTATAACAAAATTGGCGTGCGACCACAGCTTGTGCTCATGAACGCTCGGCCGCCTTTGCCGCACACCATTCGCCAAGCGTCGTCGGCGCAGGACCGAAGGCCGTGCGCGCCGGCGCTGGGTCCGCCGCCTCGGGCATCCGCGAAAAGGACGCAAACAGTTTGACTGCGTGTTGGAAGTCCTGCTTTCCGCTGAGTCTGGCTACCAATCTGGCGAGAGGCAGAGGCAAAATCTCTAGCTTCTTTTCGGGGTGAGTGGCGCGAAGATAAACAGTTAGTGCTTCGGCCATCGTGAAAGCCTCTGGACCGAGCATGTCAAACGTGCGTCGTGCGGTTTCCGGCATGGAGAAGCTTCGAGCGACGCAATCGGCGTAGTCGGCGGCAGCCAGATAATGATAGCGGTGCGGCTGGCGACCGAAGATCGCGGCGCGACCGTCTCGCACAAAGAGCGGTAAGCTCTCCATGAAATGGGTAGCGCGGAAGATCGTGTACAACACCGAGGTGCGCGCGATTGCCTGCTCGGCGTCGCGCTTGATGTTGGCGAAAGCATCATTTCCGGGCGCCGCCTCAAGCCCAGCGCCAGAGAGGTAGGACAGCTTCAGACCGCGCTCGGCGCACGCTTGGGCCACTGCCGCCGCCCCGCCCACCTCGACGCGGCGTGCGCTGTCGAGCGATGTACCGCGTAGACTGACGTGGACGCCAGAGCAGTCATTCAGCGCTGTCGCAAGAGATTCGGGATCGAGCACATCACCCCTGATAAACTCCTGGTCTTGACCGAGGTCAGGCGGCGCTGTGCGGCCGAGTATGCGGACCAGGTAGCCGTGCTTGACCAGCGCCCGCGCAACCGGTGCGCCAAGCATGCCGGCGCCGCCGACGACGAGGATGCGAGGAGCTGTCTCAGAATGCAGCATGACCGGTCTGCGCCCTGCCCAAGATCAACGCGTGCACATCATGCGCGCCTTCATACGTGTTGACAGTCTCCAAGTTGCACATGTGACGCATAACGTGAAAGTCCTCGGCGATGCCATTGCCACCGTGCATGTCCCGCGCAAGCCGCGCGATGTCCAACGCCTTGCCGCAATTGTTGCGCTTAATCAGCGACACCATCTCCGGGGTGACGGCGCCATCGTCGAAGAGGCGACCGACCCGCAGGGCCGCCTGCAGACCCAGCGTGATTTCCGTCTGCATGTCGGCAAGCTTCTTCTGGTAGAGCTGCGTGTGGGCGAGCGGCCGGCCGAACTGAACGCGCTGGAGCCCATAATCGCGCGCCGCGTGCCAGCACGCCTCAGCCGCGCCCATCACGCCCCACGCGATGCCGTAGCGCGCGCGATTGAGGCACCCGAACGGACCCTTCAGTCCCGATACATGGGGAAGAAGTGCGTCCTCACCGACCTCAACATCGTCGAGCACGATCTGGCCGGTCACTGAGGCGCGGAGCGATAGCTTGCCTGCGATCTTCGGCGTGCTCAGTCCCTTGGCGCCTCGCTCGATAACAAACCCCCGGATCGCCCCATTGTGAGCAGAGGATTTAGCCCAGACCACAAAGACGTCGGCGATGGGCGCGTTCGATATCCAGGTCTTGACGCCTTTCAGCACATAGCCAGAATCGCTCTTGTCGGCGCGCGTGCTCATGGCGCCTGGGTCCGAGCCCGCGTCGGGTTCGGTTAAGCCGAAACAGCCAATCCATTCGCCGCTCGCGAGCTTTGGCAGAAAATGTCGCCGTTGCGCATCTGATCCATAGGCGTTCAGCGGATACATCACCAACGAGGATTGCACCGACAGCATTGAACGGTACCCGGAATCCACACGCTCAATTTCGCGGGCGATCAGCCCGTAGGCGACGTAGGATGCGCCAGCGCCTCCATACTCCTCATCGATGGTCGAGCCCAGCAGCCCCATTGCCCCCATCTCGCGAAAAACTTCGACATCCGTAACTTCATCGCGATAGGCGGCGACAATGCGAGGCTGCAGCTTGTCCCTCGCATAGTCGCGCGCCGCATCCTGTATCAACCGTTCGTCTTCGCTGATCTGGTCCTCTAGACGAAAAGGATCGGTCCAGTTGAAAGTGTGGCGCGCGCTCACAGGTGCTGGACCAGTTGCTGTTCTAACCGGTGCAACACGCCATAGCAGGTTAGCACTTCCGCGACGCTCGCGTTCGGCTCGCGCTTCTCACGGATAGCTGCGAGGAACTCGCGGTCCTTCAGCTCGATGCCGTTCATGGAGACACCGACCTTGGAAACGTCAATCGTCTCGTCCTTGCCGTTCGCGAGGTCATCGTAGCGGGCGACGTAAGTGCCGTTGTCGCAAATATAGCGGAAGAAGGCGCCGAGCGGCCCTTGCCGCGCGCGATTGGTCGTGTAGACGCGCGTGCCGGGTATGTCTTCGAGCTCGGCGAGGTATTGCTGAATGTCACGAGTCATACCGTCTCCGGCCGATTGTGTTGGGAAGTGCACGCCTGCGGCAGCGTCAATCTGAATGTGGCGCCGAGCCCTGGCTCACTTTCACGCAGGACGCAGTCGCCGCCCATTGCGCGCGCCAGTTTGCGCGTCAGCGCGAGCCCCAGACCCGCGCCGCCGCTGCGGCGCGTGTGCGTTGCGTCGACTTGCGACATGGGCTCGAAGATTTGCTCCGCCGCGCCAGGCGCCACGCCCGGACCGCGATCGCGGAAATCGACGTGCACCACCGTTCCACCGCCAAAATCTTCAATGGTAACCGTCAGCTGGAGTATTTCGCCCGGCGCGAACTTCGCCGCATTTGCGATTAGATTGTCGCAACATTGCGCGACGCGTTCGGGATCGCCAATCATGGGGATGGTGATTGCGTCGAACCTCAACGCAATGCTGCCGGCATGCTTGTCAGCCGAAGCGGCGACGATCTGGGCCAGATCAAAGGGCGTGCTGCGCAGCGTCAAATTGCCTGCATCCAGCAAGGCGTAGTCAAGCGCGGCATTGACGATAGAGAGCAGTTGCAGGCCGGATGCGTGAATGCGGCCGGCGTCCTTGGCAAGTTCGGGGCGTGGGCCGTCACCGAGTTCTTCCGCCATCATCTCGGAAAAATTAATTATGGCGTTGAGGGGCGTGCGCAATTCGTGGGTCATCGTCGTCAGGAAGACGGTTTTGGCGCGCGACGACGTCTCCGCGGCTTCAAGCAGAGCTTGGTCTTCGATGATCTGGCGCGACATCCGCGCCTGAGCGGTACGCGCGAGCAGGGCCCGTCCGACCATGATAGCTAGCGCCGGCAGCATGAGCCACGGCCACACCTCGTTGCCGTGCGTGAGGATTGAGACGCTGACGGCGAGTATGATGGGGGGCGCAATCGACAGGATGAACTGGCTGAGCGTCGTCGAAAAATAGACTAATGAATGAATGAGCGCGCCCGACAGCATGCAGATCGCAAAGATGCTGGCGGCGATGCCGCCGACGGCCAAAGCAGGCACCCAGCCGAACGCATAGAGCGTCGCCACAATCACGCGCCAAACCATAAGCGGCCAGCGGGTTTGGTGTGCGCCGCCCCGCACGAAGCGGTCGCGGACCCAAGGCGCCACCACGTATTCAGTAACGACGATGGCCCCTAGCCAAACCAGCGCCCACCAATTGATCCAGACCGCGCTCAACGCTGCGATCGCGACCGCAAGCATCAGGCGCGCGCGCCAGGATTGCTGACGCGCCACGCTGCTGACGGCGAGGTGCGCCTCCTGCTGCGCCGACATGGCGCCCGGTGGCGGCGTCATGTAGGCGCCTCCGTCGATAGGCGGGTTTCCTCGGGCCAATAGAGCCGCATAGGGTTATCGACGAGGAGCTTTTTCTGCTGCTCCGCCGTGACCGCGATGCGGGGTATCAAGTCTACCAGCTTGCCATCGTCTGGCGCATGCGTGCTCATGTTCGGGTGCGGCCAGTCAGTGCCCCAGAATACGCGATCGGGAAACTCCTCGACCACGCGTCGAGCGAAGGGGACGACATCGTCATAGTCCGGCGGGCCATTGTTGGAGAGCCGCTCGGGGCCGGTGACTTTGCACCGGAAGCTTTGTCAACGACAACCTGGAGAAAGTGATAGTCGATATCGGCGTCAGCGCGAGTGGGCGCGCTGAGTACGGCGACTTTGCTCGTGAGCGGGTGCGCGCCGCCGACGCCATCGATTTGGCGAATGTCGGGTGAGCCCATGCTCGCGAGCAGAACGGTGTCGCGCGCTTTGCTGCCCGTCGGCAGATCGCGGGGCTGAAAATACAATCCTTTCGAAGTGCCGCCGCGCATCAGCGTGCGGTCGGCGCGCGCAGTGTCGATCACAACAACGCCCATGGGCTTACCTCGCTTCCAGCGCGGACAGGGGCAGGCCCACATAATTCTCGGCCAAAGTCGTCTGCGCGGCTTTCGAGCTGCGAATGTAGTCCAACTCCGCCACTTGCATCTTGCGATCGAACGGTTCGGTGTTGGGAAAACGGTGAGTGAGACCCGTGAACCACCAGGAGAAGCGTTCGGCCTTCCAGACGCGAGCCAGAGCGCGTTCTGAATAGGTGTCAAGACCATGCGTGTCGCCGGACTGATAGTAACGAACCAATGCTTCGGCGAGGATGACGACATCTGAGACCGCGAGATTGAGACCTTTCGCGCCCGTGGGAGGCACAATGTGGGCAGCGTCGCCCGCGAGAAAAAGTCTATTCCAGCGCATCGGCTCGGCCACAAAGCTGCGCAAGGGGGCGATGCTCTTTTCAAACGAGGGACCGCGCGTCACGCGGCGCCCTGCAACAGGTCCTAGTCTTTCGCACACTTCGTCCCAAAAGCGCTCATCGGGCCAGTCTTCGATGTCCTCATCGGCCGCACACTGAAGATAGTAGCGGCTGCGTGTCTGCGAGCGCATCGAGGCAAGCGCGAAACCGCGTTCATGGTTGGCGTAAACCAGTTCTTCCTCGCATGGAGGAACGTCGGCCAGGATACCGAGCCAGCCAAATGGATAGACGCGCTCGAATACGTTGAGGACCGAGGCGGGAATAGTTGTGCGGCTGACGCCGTGATAGCCGTCGCAGCCCACGATGAACTCACAGGTGACGGCATAGGTCGCGCCTTCCTTGCGCCAAGTGATCATGGGGCAAGCGCCATCCATTTCACGCAATTCGACATTGTTGGCTTCGTAGACGATGTTGAGCCCACGCTCGTCCGCGGCGACGCCGAGGTCTTTCATGACTTCTGACTGGCCATAGACCATGATTGTTGAGCCGCCGGTTAGAGCGGCGAAATCAACGTGAAACATCGCGCCGTCCACCGCGATATTTGTACCTCGGTGAACCAAGCCCTCACGCGCCATCCGTTCACCAAAGCCAAGCTGCTTCAACAGATCGACGGTGATTTGCTCTAACACGCCGGCGCGCACGCGGCCCTCGACGTAGTCGCGCGGTTGTTTTTCGATGACGATGGCATCGACGCCCGCCTTGTGCAGCAGGTGCGCCAGAAAGAGCCCAGCCGGCCCCGCCCCGACAATGCCGACTTGTGCACGCATTGGTCCAAACGCCTCTTCGGAGATTGGCCCAGTATCCGTCGCCGCGGTGCGCAAAGGCTATGGACACGTCGGCGCAAAACTTGGACAAATCGTCGTCTGTCTCTCAGGTCATAACTGCAAGGAATGAGCGTGGCCGGCGCAATCGCCCAGTTCTTTTTGTACGGAGAAGAGTTTCGCTCGGCTGGCGCGCGCTTCGCGCACCTGGAAATGTTGGATGATCGGAGTCGGCCGGCGAACTGGATTATTCGTCCGCACGCTCATGGTGATCTCCACCATGTTTTCTTCATTAGCGGGGGCGGCGGGGTGGCCGATGTTGATGGAAAACAACTTCGCTGCCAGGCGCCGGCCGTTGTGATCGTTCCCGCAGGTTGCGTCCACGCCTTTACCTGGCTCGCCGACACTGAGGGGCGGGTTCTCACCTTTTCTGACGCGTTTTTGCGAGCGATTGCTGCGCGCGAACCGCAGTTAGAACGTGTGTTCGGACGCGAAGCCTGGGTTGCCAGCGCCGATCCCGCGACAATCGCCGCACCGCTTGCCAGCCTGTCGCGAGAATTGGGCTGGGCCGCCGCGGGCCACGACATGGCGGTGGAAGCATACCTTTGCGCGCTGTTGGTTGAAGTATTGCGCCTGCGGCACCGCATCGAGCTTGAAGCAATCGCTCCGGCCGGTCCGAACGCTCTTCTCGTGGCGCGTTTTCGCGAAGTTGTGGAGCGCTCGTTCCGCGAGCATCTGACCGTGGAGGCGTGCGCTGCGTTGCTCGCGGTCAGCCCTGCGCGCCTTCGCGCGGCCTGCCGCGCTATTGCTGGCAGTTCGCCCGCAGACATGATGCATCAGCGCCTGGCGTTGGAGGCTCAACGGGTAATGCGCTACTCAAATATGAGCATCGCGCAGGTCGCGACATACCTGGGCTTCGCCGATGCGGCATATTTTTCGCGATTTTTCCGAAAGCATTGCGGGTGCGCCCCACGCGCGTTTGCGAGGAGCAGAGTCGCCCCGCTTCGATAGAAACCGCTCATGAGGCAAAGAGGCTTCTCATGTGCGATGTGAGCCTCAGCTGTGTTAGCCAATATCGTGCGGTGATCGGTTGAGCGAGAGTGGACCCGGTGTGGAAGGCAAGCGACGTCCGCCGTGCGGACTATCCGATCGAGCCGCTACTCCTTGACCGGTGGTCGCCGCGCCGCTTTGCCGGCGCCGACATTAGCGATGCTCAACTGGCGAGTTTGTTTGAAGCGGCGCGCTGGGCGCCCTCGTCTTTCAATCATCAACCATGGCGTATCATCTATGGGCGCCGCGGCGGGGCGCACTGGGATCGGTTCTTGACCTTGCTCAACCCTTCAAACGCCAAATGGGCCTCTGGCGCGGGGCTGCTTTTGCTTTTCCTCTCCGAGTTGCATCGGCCAGACGGACCCGCGCGGACGCACGCCTTCGATGCAGGCGCTGCTTGGCAAAATCTCGCGCTGCAAGCGACAGCGTTGGGATTGGCGGCCCGAGGCATCGAGGGTTTCGACTACGAACGCGCGCGAGCAGAACTGAACGTTCCCAAAACGCTCTCCATTGACGCGATGGCGGCCGTCGGCATTCCCGATGTTGGGGCAGGGCTACCGGCGCTGAGCCTGCGCAGGTCGATCTGGGCAAGCGTTCAGGACGGGCCGTTCTCGGACGCGCAGCCCTCCTGAGTGCGATGCCTCGGCGTTATAGGCCAGTCATATTATTCAATCTTTGCACCAGCGCCCCCGTGTTAGCGTCGCGACAATTGAGCCCGTGAAAAGCGAGCCGCATCGGCAACAAGCGATGAAATTGCAAGGGGGGATGTATGAACTTCTCGAAAATGCACTGCGCGATTCCAGCTCTTCTGGTCGCGGCGCTTTCGGCTTCGCCCGCTCTCGGCCAGGAGGCGGATGCTGACGGCCAAACCGCGCGCGCTGACGATGAGATTGTGGTTACGGCGCAACGCAGATCACAAGCCATTTCTGACGTGCCGCTATCGGTACAGGCATTTTCCGGCGAAACGCTCGAGGAAACCGGCATCCGCGACCTATCGCAAATCATCAGTCTGGTGCCGGGCGCCTCCGAGGGGCGGGGCAACGCAGCGGGGATTAGATCATATCAAATTCGCGGCGTTTCCTCATTCTACGGCGATAGCACGGTTGGTTATTATCTCGACGAAGCAGCCTACGTCATTCCCAACCGCAACTATGCGCCAGTGGCCCGAACCTTTGATATTGATCGGGTAGAGGTGCTGCGCGGTCCGCAAGGCACTCTCTACGGTCTGGGATCGATGGGAGGCACCATCCGCTTCATCACCGCTGATCCCGATCTCGAACGTCTGCGGGTTCGCGGTGCGGCCGGATATTCGAGCACGGAAGGCGGCGACGACAATCATTACACAGATCTCGCCGTTAGCGTTCCCATCATCCAAAATGTCCTCGCGGTTCGTGCGGTCGCCAGTCAGGAAATTTTGGGCGGCTATGCTCAGTCTCCCAGCTTTCCCGGCGATCTGAATGACGGGGACATACAGAATTACCGGTTCAGGGTGCTTGCTACGCCAACCGAAGATTTGACAATGCGGTTTGGCTACCATCGAAGCGACATTCAGGACGATTGGGGTCGCAATCTGGCGACAACAGATCCCGCAGCCTTTCCAGCTTCGCCAGTGCCCGGTCGAAACCAGCAAGTGTTCGATATGTACACGGCTTATGTCGGGTACGATTTCGACTCTTTCTCGTTGGAAAGCTCTACCGGATACGTAGATCGTGAAGACCGCGCGAGCGGGCCAATCGTTCTTGGCCCTGGCCCGTCCTTCAGGTTGGACGTGATTGGCGATTCCACGAGCTTTGTGCAGGAGGTTCGCGCTGTCTCGCAGGGTGACACTCCGCTTCAATGGGTTATCGGCGGTATTTACCAAGAATCAGAAAATCTTGAGGACATTGTCGTCATCGGTGGGCCCCCGATCAGTGCTGTCTCGATTTACAACTCAGAATCCCATGCCATCTTTGGCGAGGTCTCTTACGGCTTTCTCGGCGGCCGCCTGCGCCCCCTGATCGGCCTTCGATATTTTGAAGATAGCCGAACTTTCTTTACCCAGAGCCGCGCGCCATTCTTGGCGCCGCCCTACACCGACGAAGAAACATTCTCTTCGCTCAGCCCGCGCTTCAACGTCTCGTTTGAGATCGACGAAGATCACCTCGTATATCTGAATGTCGCGCGAGGATATCGAAGCGGCACCTTCAACACCGCCGCGGCGGTCGCGGCTTCCGGTGGCACCGTGCCGTTCACTGTCGATCCCGATGACATCTGGTCATACGAAATCGGTGGTAAATTCCACCTTTCCGATGAACTCTACGTCGAGGCCGCACTCTATTATTACGACTGGGCGGACGTGCAGTTGAACTACAGCATCGGGGCCGGCGTGCAGGTGATCCGCAATGCGGGTGATGTGGAGGGTCAAGGCATCGATCTTTCCATGACGTGGCGGCCGATAGAAGGGCTCACGCTGCAGGCTGCTGCAAACCTGAACGCCACGGAGTTCGCCACTATCATCAACCCCGCAGCGTTTGCCGCCACGCCGCACATCGCGGAAGGCAATCAGCTCGCGAGCGTTCCGGAATCCACCTATTCGTTCGACGCCACCTACACGCACCCGCTTGGTGGGGATTTCGAACTGTTCTTGAATGCGGGATATACCTTCATCAGCGAACAGGGCGATCCAGGCGACGACCCGCCAGGTCCACCTACCGCAGCCGCCCGAATGGGCGACGAACACGAACTCCTAAGAGCTCGGGTGGGTGTCGAGCGCGGCCCAATAGGCGTCTATCTGTTTGGTGACAATTTACTCGACGACAGTGGACCCATCCAAGTCTCTGGATCAGGGCGTTCGAGGTATTACCCGCGTGTCGTGGGCGTCGAATTGGCCTGGGATTTCTGAGCTAATGATGAGCGTGCTGCGTGACATCTGGGACAGGCCAATCGCGTCGAACGATTCGTTCCAGACGAACGCAGCACTGCTGATCGGCCGCGTGCTTGCCGTTGTCGCTTTGGCGCCCAATGGTTTGCGCAAAATCGCGACGTTTGAAGAGACCGCCGCGGGCATGGGAGGTACGCCGCAAAACATTGGCGGGCGTCTTTTCCCCGAACAGACGCCTCTCATTGTCTTCCCGGCGCCTGAGATGTTCCTCGCCGCGTCGATTGCCTTTGACCTACTTGGCGCTCTGCTGATCATTATTGGATGGCGAACGCGCACGACGGCTACGTTGCTTACGGGCTATGTGATTATCGCGATGGTGATTTTCCACTCCGACATTCGGGGTCCAGAGGATGTGCACCACATCATTCGCAATGTCTCGTTTGTCGGGGCGCTATTTCTGCTGAGCGGTGTCGGTGGAGGACATTGGAGCCTCGACGGCCTCATCTCGCGCAGCCAGCGCCCGCGTGCTTGAGGGGGCTCGGATGGCCGATAATGGGCAGCAGTCGCTGGGACAATTGCTGGCTGGCATTGCTGCCGGCGATGTGCGCGTGATCGATCTCACACAGACCCTTTCCGAGGCGACGCCGGCGCTCGTTCTTCCTCCTGAGTTTGGACAATGCGCACCCTTCACGCGCCGCGAAGTTTCGCGCTACGATTCGCGCGGCGTCGCCTGGTACTGGAACGAGTTCTCGATGAACGAACATACGGGCACGCATTTCGACGCGCCTGTGCATTGGGTGACGGGGCGCGATCTGCCAAACGGTGCTGTGGATTCGATCCCAGCCGAAAAACTGATTGCGCCGGCCGTTGTTATCGATTGCTCCGCCCAGACGGCGAACGATCCAGACTTTCTGCTCACCCGCGCCGATGTCGAAAGCTGGGAGGCTCGCCACGGCCGAATTCCCGCGCATTCGTGGGTTCTCTTTCGAACTGATTGGTCGAAGCGTCCGGTGGAAGCATACGTCAATCGCAGAGAGGATGGCGCACACACGCCGGGACCAGATGTTGAGGTGATGCGGTTTTTGGTCGAGCAGCGCGACATTCTTGGGTTCGGCGTTGAAACTATCGGCACAGATGCAGGCCAGGCGCATCTGCTCGATCCGCCTTACCCCGCGCATCATTTCCTGCACGGCGCCGGTCGCTACGGTTTGCAGTGCCTTACGAACCTCGATCAATTGCCGCCGGTTGGTTCGGTCGTGATCGCCCCGCCGCTCAAGATGGAGGGCGGGTCTGGCTCGCCGCTACGCGTGCTGGCGCTAGCGGCTGCTTAAGGCCGCACCGATGGCGGAGCGTTCATTCAAGGAAGAGGTGGAGCAGCTGAAGCTCGGAGAGGGTGAAACCTTTCGCGGCGAGGGCATTCTTGCTGTCGCCAAGGCGCTGCTTCAATCTGGTGTCGCCTATGTTGGGGGCTATCAGGGCGCGCCGATTAGCCACCTAATGGATGTGTTCGCCGACGCCGAGGGCATCCTCAGTGAGCTCGGCGTGCATTTCGAACAATCTGCCTCAGAGGCGACCGCTGCTGCGATGTTGGCTGCTTCGGTGAACTATCCTCTGCGCGGCGCCGTGACGTGGAAATCCACCGTCGGAACCAACGTCGCCTCAGATGCACTCGCCAATGTTGCGAGCGGCGGCGTGACGGGCGGTGCGTTGGTGATCGTCGGCGAGGATTACGGCGAAGGCTCCTCCATCATGCAGGAGCGCACGCACGCCTTCGCCATGAAGTCGCAAATCTGGCTACTTGACCCACGGCCCAATCTTCAGAAGATCGTGGAGATGGTGGAGCACGGGTTTGCGCTCTCGGAAGCGTCCAACTCGCCGGTCATGCTCGAAATGCGCATCCGCGCCTGTCATATGCACGGCCGGTTTGCTGCAAGGGACAATGTCCGGCCAGCATTCAGTTTGCGGGACGCGCTCGAAAATCCAGTCCGCGACGTCGAGCGCATCGTCCTGCCGCCGGCAAGCTTTCAACATGAACAAGAAAAAATCAAACAGCGTTGGCCGGCCGCGACCTCTTACATCCGTGAGCACAAGCTGAACGAAACTTTTGGTCCCGCCGAGGGTGAGTTCGCCGATCTCGGAATCATCGTGCAGGGCGGCCTCTACAATACGCTGATGCGCGCGCTCGAACTCGCAGGCCTCGCGGACGGCTTCGGCCGAACGCAACTGCCCGTCCACGTACTCAATGTCACCTATCCGTTGCTCGACGATGAGATCGCCGCGTTCTGCGCCGGCAAGCGTGCTGTGCTTGTGGTGGAGGAGGGGCAGCCGGAATTCATCGAACTCGCGGTCAATGCAATTCTTCGCCGCGCGGAGAGTGGGGCTCGCATAGCCGGCAAGGGTCTGTTGCCGAACGCTGGCGAATACACCGGCCAAGTGCTGCGCCAAGGCGTGGAAGCGTTCCTCGAAAAATTCGCCGCTCGTCCTCAGAGTGCGCCCCTCGTTCCCGCGTTGAGCATGAACGCGGTGCCTGCGCGCCCGGCTGGGTTTTGCACAGGGTGTCCGGAGCGGCCGGTGTTCACGGCGATGAAGCTTCTGGAGCGTGAAATCGGCGCCTTCCATGTTTCTTGCGACATCGGCTGCCATCTGTTTTCGATTCTGCCGCCGTTCAACATCGGCAACACGACGATGGGCTATGGCCTTGGCGCCGCGGGGGCGGCGGCGTTCAAGGCGCACGGAGCTGCTAAACGCGCCATCAGCGTCATGGGTGATGGTGGCTTCTGGCACAACGGACTGACGAGCGGTGTTGGCAATGCCGTGTTCAACGAAAGCGACAACGTGCTGGTGATCGTCGATAATGGCTATTCCGCTGCGACCGGAGGACAAGACATCCTGTCGTCGCGCGGCGCTAGCGCGCGGCGCAGCACGCATCATCGTATCGAGGACGCTGTGCGCGGCGTCGGCGTCACCTGGGTGCGGACAGTCGAGACCTATAAGATCAAGGCGGTGAAAGCGGCGCTGAAGGAAGCGATGACGACGGACGTGCGTGGTCCTAAGGTGATCATAGCGCAATCGGAATGCATGCTCAGCCGTCAGCGGCGCGAGAAGCCTTTGTTCGTCAAGGCGGTGAGCGAAGGCAAACGGCGGGTCAAACAGCGTTACGGCGTTGATGAAGACATCTGCACCGGCGATCACTCCTGCATTCGCCTGTCCGGCTGCCCATCACTCACGATCAAGCCAAATCCGGACCCGCTGCGCGAAGATCCAGTCGCCACTGTTAACAACGATTGCGTGGGCTGCGGCGTCTGCGGGGAAATCGCACACGCGGCCGTGCTGTGCCCGAGCTTCTATCGCTCGGATCAGGTCTTTAATCCGTCCCGTTTCGAGCGCTGGCGCCAAGCTGCGCGCGACATGGTGATCGCTGCGCTTCAGCGTGGCGCCGCGCGCGCGCGGATGGCGCGCCTCGCGTGATCCTCTGTCCGATCCGCATCTCAATCAACGCGCTGGGCGGGCAAGGCGGAGGCGTGCTTGCCGATTGGATCGTGGCGCTCGCGGAGGCAAAGGGTTGGATCGCCCAATCTACATCAGTTCCCGGCGTGGCGCAGCGAACCGGTGCGACAGTGTATTACGTCGAGATATGCCCCCCAGCGGCAGAGGAATCCGAGCCCGTGCTCGCACTTATGCCGGTCCCTGGCGACGTCGATGTCGTCCTTGCGCTCGAATTGATGGAGGCGGGCCGCGCGATCGCACGTGGCTTGGTGACCCCCGACCGCACAACCCTGATCGCTTCCACCCATCGTGTGTTCGCGATTGCAGAGAAATCCGCGCGGGGCGACGGCGCCTTTTCGGCAGCGGAGGTCCTGGAGGCGTGCCGCGGCGCTTCCAAGAAAGCGCACCTCATCGACTTACAGCGTATCGCCGAGCGGAGTAGCACCATGATCAGCGCCGCCATGCTCGGCGCACTCGCGGCCAGCGCGGTTTTGCCGTTCTCTCGGGCCGACTTCGAGGCCGTTGTCGCCACGAGCGGGCGCGGGCGGGACCGCAGTCTCGCGGCCTTCGCCGAGGCGTTTGGAGCAGTGGGCGCGCCCGTGATGGCCAACGCTACCCAATCGCCGTCGCGCGCATCACCGTACGCATCGTCGTCGAAGGAAAGGCTGGCCGAGCTGCCGCCTTCAGTGCGCGACATCGCAGCAATCGGCGTCGAGCGACTCCTCGACTATCAGGGTCGCCGCTACGCGGGCGAGTATCTTTCAAGCGTTGCTCGGTTGTGCGCGGCGGAGGCCGAGATAGGGGCGGCGGCCGACTGGCGCTTCTCGCGCGAGGGCGCGCGGCGCTTGGCGCTATGGATGAGCTATGAGGATGTGGCGCGCGTCGCCGATCTCAAGTTGCGCGCCGCCCGGTTCGAACGAGTGAAGTCTGAAGCGGGCGCTGCTGAAGGACAGGTTATCTACATCACTGAGTTCATGCACCCCCGGTTCGAGGAAGTCTGCGACATTCTGCCAGAAGCTCTGGGGCGCGCGTTGAATGATTGGGCTTGGGCGCGGCGCGCGTTCTCGAAATGGATCGAACGCGATTGGAAAGTTACGACCTCTCGCCTCAGCGGCTATGTGTTGCTCGCTTTCACGGCGTCCCTTCGCGTCCTCCGCCCGAGTTCGTACCGTTGCGCCACTGAGCAGTTGAGAATCGAAAGCTGGCTCATGTCGGCTGTGAATGCGGCACGGACTGACTATGATCTGGGCGTGGAGGTCTTGCGGCTGCAGCGTCTCGTTAAGGGGTATGGCGATACCCATGCTCGCGGCCTGCGCACCTTCGCGACGATCATGAATCTGCTGCCGGCTCTCAGCGCGCACGGCGATGCCTCACAACGGGTGCGCGCGCTTCATGACGCGGCGCTGCGCGAGGACGATCAGGCTTTTTTTGGGCTCGTCCAACTGGCGCGGAGCGGTGTTACTTCCGCGCCGCCGCGGTCAGCTTTTGTCCCACATCCGTCAGGATCTTCATGAACACTTCGAATGCTGACAGGCGGATAGCTTGACGCCGGTAGGTCGCGGTGATGTTCACGCTGACGGACAATTCCTTGACTTCAAGGGCGACCACTGAATCGCCCGCCACCTCGGCGCAGAGAAGCCGGGCAGGCAAAGCGGTAAGAAAATCCTTTTGTAGTAGCACTGCCTTGATGAACCCGGCCGAGTTGGCGACGGCGCGCGGAACGGGTGGCGTCAGTCCCGAGGACACAAATATCTGCATCACCTGGTCGATCCAGAACTGGGTAGGCGGCGGCAAAATCCACGGATAGGTCAGCAGGTCCGGCAGCGCTACAGCGCTCTTGCCTGCGAGCGGATGGTCGGCGGCCGCAAAGATGCGAATCTGATCACGCATAATGAGCTTCGTCGCTAGATCAGGATGCGCGTCGCTCGCCCAGCCGCCCACGAAGACGTCGAGTTCGCCACGTCGTAGCGCCGGGATGTGGTCTTCCATCAGGCCTTCAATTACCTGCAGGCGGATGCCAGGACGCAATTTTTGCAGCGCCTCGAACACGCGCGGCAAGAGATCGGCGGCGACGCTCGGTGTGGCGCCGATCAGAACCTCGCCGCTATCGGCGCCGCTGAGCGTGGCGATCTCGCGCGCGGCGTTTTTCATCTCGGCTTGAATGACCTTGGCGTGTCCTGCGAGCGCTTCGCCATAGATTGTCGGAAGAACGCCAGAAGTAGCCCGCTCGAACAATTGAACGCCTAGCTCTTCCTCAAGTAATTGGATGCTTTTGGAGAGCGCCGGTTGCGACACATGCACGACTGACGCCGCGCGGCCGAAGCTGCGGTGCTCATAGACGGCAAGAAAGTGTTCGAGACGACGCGAGTTCAAAGGGGCCCGCCAGCTGGCAATTGGCGCATTCATGATGCGTTCTCATGAAATATCGGACCGCCGGGACTGCTGCAAGCTGTCCTAGCGGTCCAAGGCAGGCTCTTGGGAGAGGTCAGTCGTATTCGTGCAGCAGGCGAGTGCCGCGAATTTGGAAGCCCACGGGGATGATGTAGGCGCCGATTATCTCCTTGGGTTTGAGCGCAGTGTGCTCTTCGAACGCGGAGGCGTGATAGGTGAGGTCGCCTTCGCCTTCCCAGATTTCGCCGAACTTGAGATCGCTGCTCACGGTTTGCACCAGCTGGTGCAGGAGCGGTTTGTCATGGCGTTCCACATCGGCGCTGGGGAAATGAAGAGTGTGAAAGAGGTCGGTGCCGAACGGCTTAGGCAATTTGTCCGGCGTGATCTTCTGCTTGACGTCGATCGCGGCCGTCACGAGGCGTTCGCCGTGGGACTCGCAGATCGCCGCATAACGCGAGCCCGGTCCGCACGCCTGCATCGCAGGGTTCAGCGCATGCAGATGGCGATTGCGAGTGCCCATGTGCACGGTTCCGATCTTTTTCGGGAAGCCCATGAACCAGCCGCGGGTGAGACTGAAATCCTTGTCCACCCAGATATAGACGACGCGCTGGCCCTCGACGCCGTCATGGCTGCAGCGCACGCCGATCAGGCATTCAGTGTATTGTGTCCGCTCCGGATTGACGCCGAGCATGCCGTCGTGCCCGGACCAGAGCCCTTGCCAGTCGCCGAACCATACATAGGCCACGTCCGGCTCTTCCTTCGATAGCTCCAACGGTTCGGGCAGCAGCTTGCGGATTTGGTCCGGATCCGTGCGGTAATGAACTGCGAGAATGTCGACGCCAAAATTCCAAGGCAGCCCGCCCACGATCTGCGCGGTGCCTTTGGGCGAAAACGGAACGGAGTAACCCTTTAGGTCTTTTAAAGCCATGTGCAGCGTGCCCTCGCAATCACGGTGGCCATGTGCGCTTCAGCGCTGGCCCCACCATTGCGCGCATGTTGGGCAGCCGCGGAGCACGCCGTCAAAGCACTTATATTTTGGGGCCATCACGAACGTTCATGACCGCGACCTGGCGTGCGATAACCTGGCGTGATGGGGCGTTCCTAATAGTGCTTTGACGGCGTTCGAACTGCACCCGAACGTGGCGTGGATGCACGTGGACCGCCCCGAGCCGAAGTGGATTGAAGCGTTGGCGGAGACGCTCTCGCTGGCCCATGTCCAGCCCGGCGAAATCGTGGCGATCGCCTCGGAGACACAATCGCGCCGCGTGCTGGTTGAGGTCGCCGAGCAAGCTTTGGTGCGCCTTGGCGCACGGCCCTATCACGTCGTTGCGCTCAGCCCGCGCGCCCCGGGCGCAATCCCGCTGCGGTCAACCGGAACATCGTTGGCGTTTGGCGACCTCGGTCCGGCGGTGGAAGGGTTGGCGAACGCGGCCCTCATCGTCGATTGCACCGTTGAAGGTTTGTTGCATACGCCGGAACGGGCGACGCTGCTGTCGCGAGGCGCGCGCATCTTCATGCTGAGCGACGAGCACCCTGAAGTGTTCGATCGCTTACGGCCGATGCCTGGTCTGCAGGAACTGTGCGAACGCGGCGGTCAACTTATCACCGGCGCCAGAAAAATGCGCGTCACCTCGCGCGCCGGCAGCGACCTCGACATTGACCTTGGCAGGGTCGCCGGCCGCGGTAGCGCAGGGGTTGCCGACAAACCAGGCCGCATGGGCTATTGGCCGGCTGGCATGTGCATCTGCAATCCGGGCCCCGGTAGCGTGAACGGGCGGCTGGTGCTGTCGCCGGGCGATGCAAATCTCACTTTCAAACGCTACATCGAAACGCCGGTGACCCTCGTCATCGAGGACGATTATGTAACACGCATCGAAGGGTCCGGGCTCGATGCGGAGTTGATGCGGTCCTATTACGCCGCGTGGAACGACCGCGAAGCCTACGCAGTCGCGCACGTCGGATGGGGAATGAACCCGGCGGCGCGTTGGGATGCGCTCACCATGTATGACCGCCGCGACGTGAATGGCACGGAACTGCGCGCCTTCGCCGGCAACTTCCTTTACTCCACCGGCGCCAACGAAGCGGCCGGGCGGTTCACGGCGTGCCATTTCGACATTCCGATGCGCAATTGCACGGTGGCGCTCGATGGCGAAGCGGTGGTCGCCAATGGCGTCTTGCGCGACGATCTCAGCCTCTAGGAAGCATTATGGAACGCCTCGATTGCGATGTGGTGATAGTTGGCGGGGCGGTCGCGGGCGCGATGCTGGCCATAAATCTGCGCGAGTCCGGGCTTGATGTTGTGGTCCTGGAAATGCAGCCGCGCATCCCGGAATTGCGGCGCGGCGATCTGTTGGCGCCGAGCACGGTGTCGAAACTCGCTGCGGTTGGCGCGCTGGAGGCGTTTAAAAACCGCGGCGCCATCGAGTTGCATCACTGGCTCGCGCTTGGCCCCGAACTGGAGACGCTAGCGGAAGTGCCGCTCGCCGCTACTGCACCGGCGCCCCACAATTATTGTGTCGCGCTGCCTCATCCTTTGCTGCAAGCGGCGTTGTCGGAAACCGCGATGAAAGGCGCCAACATCCGCTTCCTCCGCGGCGTGCGCGCGACTGGTTTGCTCAAGGACAAGGACGGCGTCGCATGCGGCGTGACGGTGTTTGGCGAGGGCGCGGAAACCGAGGTGCGCGCGCGGCTCGTTGTCGGATGTGACGGCTCTGCATCGATGGTCCGAGAGCAGGCCGGTATCGCAACTGAAATCGAGACTTACCCGTATGGCTACGTGATGTTCACGTGCGAGCGATCTCCCGATCAGCCGGGCGATCGCCAAACGGAAATTTGGGGCGCCGATGGCTTTTGCGGGCTTTTTCCCATCACGCCGGAATTGGTGCGCTGCCCCGTGCAAGCAATGCCAGCCGACTTCACCCGATGGCGCGCCGAAGGGCTGCCAAGCGCACACGAGGAGCTAAAACACCGGTTTCCGTATTGGGACAAAATGAAGCTCCGCGAGGATGGCGTTCACGTCTACAAAATCCTCAAGCATCACGCGGCCGCTTACGTCGCCGATGGCGTACTGCTGCTGGGTGACGCGGCGCATTGCACGCCGCCCTATTACGGCATGGGCATGAACATGAGCATGCGCGACGCCCATCACGCGGCAAAGCACATTGTCCCGCTCTTGCGCGAAAAGGAAAAGCCCACGGCCGAGGCGCTCGCGCCGTACGAGCGCCGCGTTCGCAACTTCAACGAATACGTCATCACGGCGTCATGGCTGTACGGTCAGGTCGCTGCCGCGCGGCATAAGACACATGATGACGTCACACGGGCGCTAGAGCACAGCCTGGCGCTCGATCCAGGCGCCATGAGCGTCATTTACGGTGACTACGACGCGCCCGTTCCAACAGACCAACAGCTCGCGGATCTCCGCGCGGGCCGTGTAAGTGAGGCTGCATGACCATGTCCCTGAATACCCGAGTGTCGGGCCTTGGCTTCGCTGAAGCGCCCCGCTGGCGAGACGGGCATCTTTGGTTTGTGGATTATTTCTCGAACTCGGTGCTGCGAACAAATTTCTCTGGTTCGCCGGAGAAAGTCGCCGTCGTGGAAGGGACGCCCGGGGGGCTGGGCTTCCTTCCCGATGGCGATGCGTTGGTGGTGTCGCAGCGTACATTTGCGATACTACGCATCGGCGGCGGTGGCGTCTTGTCCGCCTACGCCGATCTCAGCGGTTACGCGCGCGGCGCCGCCAACGACATGCTGGTGGACGCAAATGGGCGCGCCTATGTTGGGCATCACGGCTTCGATTTCTTTGGCGGCGCAGAGCTTCGTCCATCCAGCCTGCTTCTCGTCGAGCCGAACGGCAACGTTCGCGTCGTTGCGGAAGACGTTATCTTTCCAAATGGGATGGCGCTTTCGGGGGACGGCCGCACTTTGATCCTGGCGGAGAGTTTCGCCGAGCGCCTGACCGCTTTCGATGTCGCCAGCGATGGATCACTCTCCAACCGCCGCGAGTGGGCCGCGGTTCCGGGGCACACGCCGGATGGCATTTGCCTCGACGCGGAGGGCGCCGTGTGGGCGGCGAGCCCTTTAAGCGGCGCCTTCCTGCGTGTGCGCGAGGGCGGCGAAATTCTTGATCGCATCGACACCACCGACAAACGCTGGGCGGTCGCGTGCGTGCTCGGTGGGCCGCGACGCCAAACACTCTATTGCGTAACGGCTGCGACGACGCTCGAAGGTATGCCGCGTGGCGAGTCGCAAGCCTTTATCGAAACAGTCGAAGCGCCGGCGCCAGGAGCTGGTTTGCCATGAGCGCCCAAACCCTTGCTGGACGCACAGTCGTCGTGACTGGCGGCGCTCGCGGCATCGGCCGGGGTATGGCGGAGGCGCTTGCCGAGGCTGGCGCGACGGTAGTGATCACCGCCCGCAGCGCCGACGCCGCTGCGCGTGCGGCGTCTGAGATTGGCCACGGTTGCACTGGCGCGGCGTTTAATTTGTCCAGCGGGCGTGCGGGCGTTGAAGTGTCGGTGGACGAGATATGGTCGCGCGCGGGGCGCGTCGACGCCGTCTTTAACAACGCCGGCGCGGTCGTGATGAAGCCCGCGCTCGAGACCACAGAGGCGGAGTGGGACGACCTCATCAAGACAAATCTCTCCGGCTTGTTCTGGTCGTGCCAAAGCTTCGCTAAACGCATGCTCTCAGCAGGCGGCGGCAAGATCGTGAATGTCGCGTCCGACATTGGCATCCGCGGCGAGGTCAACTGGGCTGCCTATAGCGCCAGCAAGGGCGGCGTGGTGGCTTTGTCGAAAAGTTTGGCGTGGGAGTGGGCGCCCAAGGTCAGCGTCAACATCGTCGCGCCGGGCCCTTTCATGACCGACGCCAACCGCCCGGCCTTCGATAGTCCTGACATCCTCGCTGCCGTTAGCGCGCGCGTCCCCTTAGCCCGCGTCGGCGATCCCCGTGCGCATCTTGGGCCGCTCGCCGTGATGCTTGCCGGGGAAGGGAGTGATTTCATGACGGGCGCGATCTTCCGCGTTGATGGCGGTATCTGCCGTTCGTGATGAGTGTCGCACCCACACACACACAAGAGGTGCCGATGACGGCGCCGGCGGCGATTGCTTACGCCGAGCGCGCCGCGCGCCTTGGCATCGAGAGCGGGGCCGTTCCTGAGTTACGCGCGCACTACGGCAAACATCGCCAGCAACATTTTGAAATTTTTGCGCCGGCCAAGCTCGCTGCGGGGCGTCCGATTTGCATCTTTTTTCACGGCGGCGCCTGGATTCACGGTCGTGTGGAGTGGCTGCGTTTTATGGCGCCTCACGTGACCGGAATGGGCGCCATCTTCGTCGCCGCGTCTTATCGCCTAGCGCCGCGCCATCGCTGGCCAGCGCAGTTCGAAGACGCCGGCGCCGCGGTGGAGGCTGCATTGGGCGTGGCCAAGCGTTTCGGCGGCGATCCTGATCGGGTGGTCCTGAGCGGACATTCCGCCGGTGGCCACCTCGCCATGCTGACTGCGCTTCGAAAACACGCGGCGCCATGCCTGACGCTGAGCGCCCCCCTTGATCTTCGCTATGGCGATGTTGCGGCCGATAGCCTGCAGGGAAGGGTCTACAAGTATCTGCTCGCCGAGCGGGCGCAGGATGTAGATGCCAGTCCAATCTGCTTTGCACAGCAGGCGAGGGCTTCAATCGACCTGACCTGGGGCGAGGACGACTTCCCGCATGTCGTCGACTCGAACCAGCGGATGCTAATCGCGCTCCGGAATGCGGGCGCCGAGGTCACATCCGCGCGTGTCCCGGGCGCGACGCATTTTGACACCCATCTCGCATTGGCCGACGCCGCGTGCCCCTGGTACGCTTCGCTCGACCGGGCCTTCACGCGCTGATCACACGACGCGGAATGGTTCGCGCAGGCCCTTGCGCTCCAGGCGCGGTATCACTTCGTCGCGGAAGAACGGAAATTCCTTTACATAGTCGACAAAGCTCAACGTCGTGCCGGCAAAGCCCGCCTCGGTGATGCGCGCCATTTCGTCTGCGATGGTGTCGGGATCGCCGACGAGGGGATAGGTGCCGTGACCCGCGGCGAAGCGCCCGCGCATCGTCCGCAACGCCTCCTCCGGAAACGACTTGGCGTGCAAACCTTGGAGCGCCATCAAGTTATCGACCGCACCCCAATCGGCGTTTTCTTCGGAATAATAGCGGTAGTATTCCTCTGCCTCCTTCTTCGTTGCGCGGCACACGACGTGCGACAGCGTAAAGGCGCCCGTATCTCGCCCGATCGCGTGCGCTTTTTCCTTGATCGCGGCGACTTCCGCCTTTGATTGTTCAAGATCGATAGAAATGCAGAACAGAAAGTCGGCGTTGCGAACCGCGAAGTCGCGCCCCTCACCAGAGCCTGCCGCGTTCATGATGGGCAATTGGCCGTCGAAGGGGCGGGGATAGGCGTAGATGCCCTTGCCTTTGAAGAAGCGTCCATTGGTCTCGAAGGGGCCGTCGTGCTCCCACACGGCGCGCACGTAATCGAACCATTCCTGCGCTAACGCGTAGCGCTCCTTGTGTTCGCTGGGCAGATCGACGCCGAAGCTGTCGTATTCTGGCTTATTCCAACCGGCCACCACATTGAGGCCGAGCCGCCCTTCGCCAAGCTGATCGGCGGTCGCCAATTGCTTGGCGGCGACAAAGGGATGGATGAAGGCGGTGTGGACCGTGGCGAATATGTTGACCCGCTTTGTGTGCGCCAGCAGACCGGTCGCCCAAGTTACAGTTTCGAGCACGGACCCGTGAAAGTCGGTTTCGCCGCCGTAGCCGATCCAGCGCGCTATGGGCAGCAAGAATTCGATGCCAGACTCATCGGCCAGCTTCGCTAGCGCAATATTGTTGGCCCAATTGTTGTCCCAGCGTTCCTCGACTTTCGTGACCGCCATGCCGGACGAGCAATTGGATGAGAAGAAGCCGAGCTTTAGTTTGTTGTTGTTGAAGATCGGTGACTGGCGCTGGCCCATGCTCGCTCCTCGCTATGTCGGGCAAGCATATGGTAGCGACGGCGCACTGACTTATGAAACTTGCCTATCGGCTATTCCTTCGCTGCATCGCCTCAGAACGGATAACGCGGCGGCGCACCCTTGATCGTCGTCCATTGCCATTGGGTGAACTCGTCCCAATTGGCCGGGCCCCCGATGCGCGAGCCGTTGCCGGACGCACCGCTGCCGCCGAAGGGAATAGCGGGATCGTCGTTGACGGTCTGATCGTTGATGTGAATGAGGCCTGTCTTTAAGTTGCTCGCCAGGTCCATTGCCCGATTGACGGAGCTGCTGATAATCCCGGCTGACAAGCCGTATTCAGTGTTGTTGGCGAGCGCGATGGCTTCCGCTTCATCGCGAAACACGGTGATTGGCGCGACGGGCCCAAATATCTCTTCCTCGAAGGCGCGCATGCCCGGCGCGACCTCATCGAGCACGGTCGGCCGATAGAAGCGGCCATTGCGCCTACCGCCCGCGCGCAATCGCGCTCCTGCGGCGACTGTGTCGTTCACGATTGCCTCTACACGTTGGGCTTGGCGTTCGTTGATCAGCGGGCCCAGAGCCACTTGCTCTTTGAACGGATCGCCGACCGGCAGATGATCGGCTTTTGCCGCGAGCTTTTCGATGAATTCCTTTGCGATACGCTCGTGAACCAGGTGGCGCCCCGCCGACATGCAGATTTGCCCCTGATGCAAGAACGATCCCCAAGCGGCGTTCGACACGGCCAGATCGATGTCTGCGTCATCGAGTATGATCAGCGCGTTCTTGCCGCCGAGCTCCAAGCTAACTTTTTTCAGGTTCTGCCCCGCCAGAGCGCCGACCTGGCGCCCGGCGCTCGTGGAGCCAGTAAAGCAGACCATGGCAATGTTGGGGTCGCTGACGAGCGCTTTCCCTGCTTCGGCGTCGCCCGGCAGTACGTGCAGCACATCAGCTGGCAAACCCGCCGCTTCAAAAGCACGTGCGATGATAAAGCCGCCCGATATCGGCGTCTGCGGATCGGGTTTGAGCACCACGGTGTTGCCGGTCGCCAGCGCCGGCGCCACCGCGCGGATCGACAGAATCATTGGAAAATTGAATGGCGAGATCACCCCGACAACGCCATGTGGAACACGGCGCGCAAGACTGGTTACGCCAGCTTCGCTAGGAAGCACCAGTCCCCGCGGCTGAGTGATCATGGCGCCGGCTTCCCGGATTTCGCCTATGACGACCGAAAGCTCAAAGCTGGCCTTCGCGGCAACGGATCCGGTCTCGCGAATAATCCATTCAGTGATCGCCGCGCTGTTGGCTTCGAGGAACGCCGCAGCGTTTCGGAATATAGCCGCGCGCTCGGCGAGTGGGGCTTTCGCCCAAGCCGGCTGCGCAGCGTGCGCACGCTTCGCCGCTTCTGCAACGTCCTCGGCGTTGCCGGCGCCCACCTCGGCCAAGACGTTGCCGGTCGCAGGTTCCAAAACAGCCAGACCGCCCCCGAGCGGGCGACGCCAACCGCTGGAAAACAGAGCGCCGGACCACACTCGCGGATCTAATGTGTAGGCGTCGGCCATTCTCAGTCTCCTTGCGAACAGCGCGTTAGTGAAGGCCGAGACTTCGTCGCGTCAAGACATAACCAGAAGGCATCGCGCATCGCATTCCTTCACCCCTTGCCAAGGCAAGAACGAGAGCTGAAGCTCCGCGATAAGGATGCGTTATCGCGCACAATTTCTTCTCAATGGCGCCGGCGCGCGGTCGCGTGCTAGTCGTGACTTTCAATAGCCTTGTGCAGGCGTCAGCACAGATCGAAGGAGCAGGAAATGCCGAGCAAGGTTTACAAGGCGCGTTTCGAGGATTTGCCGCGGCAGTCTCGCTTCGGCGGCGCGATGCAGGAAACCGCCGTACTCATGGATGCGGCGATCCTGAAGTTCGCGTGGGGCAAGGCGTTCTCCGGCGAGATGACTGGACGCGCTGCGGCCGCGGGCAAGCCCGATGTCCACCCGTGGGATCAGCTGATGCTGATGCTGAAGGGCAAGGTCGAAGTTGTGCTCGGCGAGAACGGCAGCCTCGGCACGTACGAGGTCGAAGCCGGCGAGTTCATTTACATCCCAGGCAACGTGCCGCACATCGGCCGTGTGCTGGGCGAAGAAGAAGCGATCGGCGTCGAAGTTTTCGCGCCTGTGCGCAACGACTATCTCGACATGGCCGAGCATCAACTTGAGCGCGAACGCGACACGAAAGTCACGGCCTAGGCGTCGCGACGCTAAAGATCACTCTCAGGGGACATTATGGCGAAGGTGAAGAAGAGCGAACGCAAGGCGTGGGCGCGCGAGCATTTCCGCGGCATCGAGAACGTGCTCATGCCGAGCTTCAACGCGGACCTTACCGAATTGGACGAAGAGGGCATTCGCTTGGACGTGCGCCAGTCTAAGCGGCACGGTTTTTTCGGCAGCCTGTGCTCGGTCGAAACGGGCCTGACGGCCGAAGAGAAGGTCCGCTTTGTGCAGATCGCGTGCGACGAAGCAGGCGACGATTTCGGCATAGCGGTGAGTTTGGCCGGCGACACGATCGAGGGCGATCTCGCCTTACTGAAAGCGGCTGAGGCCGCCGGCGCCACGCACGGTTTGCTGAGCTTTCCGCAAGCGTTCACACCAAAGTCGCAGGACGATATCTACGCTTATGGAAAACGTCTCGCCGACAGCACGAACATGGGCGTGTACCTCTTCGTGTCCGACAAGTTCGGCTTCCATCGCTTTCATCCCTCGGGCGTGCCGTTCGATGCGTTTGAGAAGCTTGCTGACTTGCCCAACGTCGTGGCGATGAAAGTCGGCGGCATGGACGCAGGCATGATCTATGAATGCTTCGAGCGCTTCTCTGATCGCCTGTTGGTCACGAGCGTCAATATCGGCATGATCCCGCTGCTGCGCAAAAGCTACGATGTGCGCTGGACCGGCGCATGGACGGCGGAGGCGCTGCAATCTCCCGAGCAGCCGCACGCCGTCGAAATGATGAACCTCTTGCTCGATGGAAAAACCGACGCGGCAATGGCCAAGTATTGGCGCATGGCGCCCGCATTGGGCTCCATGATGCGCATCATGGCGCCGTTGGTGCCGACGGGCGCCTATCACTGGCCGCTATTAAAGTATCAGCAATGGCTCTCTGGCGGGAATGGCGGCTTGACGCGTCAGCCGGCGATGCGGGTGTTTCAGCGCGACCTGCAAGTAATCCGCGGCGGCTTGGCCGCCGTCGGCGTGGTGTGCCCCGACCAGGACGAGGACTTCTTCCTCGGCCGATCCGTTATCGCCCAGCAGAAGGAACGCGCGGTCTGATGCCGGTCAAGCGCGGTGAACGCAAGGCATGGGCGCGCGAAGCGCTCGTCGGACTCGAGAACGCACTGATGCCGAGCTTTACGGCCGACATGCGTGATCTTGATGAAGAGGGCATTCGATGGGACGTTCGACAAGCCATCGCGCAAGGTTTCTTTTCCACGATGTGTGCCGTGGAAACAGGGCTGACCACCGAAGAAGCAAAACGCTTCATCTCGATCGTGTGCGACGAGGCCAAGGGCAAAATCCTGGTCTCGTTCACGCTCTTAAACAACAGCTTTCAGGAATCGCTCGATCTACTCGCACACGCCGAGATGGCCGGAGCGAGCCATGCGCTGCTCGGTTATCCGGCGACGTTCCGGCCGAAGACCCCGGACGAGATTTACCAGAAGACCGCGATGCTCGCGGAGAGCACCAATCTGGGTTTGGTGATGTATGCGAGCGACAAGTTCGATTTTGCGCGTTTTCACCCAAGTCAGATACCGTTCGAGGCCTACGACAGGATCGCCGACTTGCCGAACGTGGTATCGTTGAAGGTCGGCTTCGGCGATCCGGCTATGGCGTTCGAGGCGTTCGAGCGTTTCGGCGATCGCGTGCTCGTAAACGTCGGCACGCCATGGCTTTTGGGACTCTTCCCGATGCTACGCGAAAAGTACGGCGCACAATGGTTTGGCGGCGGCGCCTGGGAGATGTGGCAGTCGCCAGAGAAGCGCTACCTCGTCGACTATCATCGCCATGTCATGAACGGCGAGATCGACAAGGCAATGGCCATTTACTGGCGCATTGCGCCGGCGACGCAGATCATGATGGGATCGATCGCGCGCGGTGGCGATGCTGGCATGTATCATTGGCCATTCGGCAAGTATGTGAGCTGGAGCGTCGGCGGCAATGGCGGCGCCATGCGCGAACCGGCGCAGCGACTCTCGCCGATGATGATGCAAGCGCGGAAGGCGGCGCTTCGGGCGATCGGCATCGAGCCTGCGGAAAACGACGCGGCGTTCTGGATCGGCCGCGCTCGGGTTGAGCGGGAGCAGAAAGTTGCTACGCAGGCTCCTCCCAAGCGAGCGGCCAAGAAACCGGCAGGCAAATCGGCTGGCGCGGCGACGAGACGGTCGAAATCAAAGCGGACCTAGCGAGGACGCGATAAGTGCTATCGCCAAAAAGGGTCCGCATTGCGATCGCCGTGTTGCTTTCGGCTTACGTGCTGATGAACGGCCTATTGTGGATACCGAACCTTGCTCTCGTGCGGCTCGGGCTTCCGCCATTTATTTTCCCTGCCCGTCCATCGGCTTTTCTCGACGTGTTGCTCGCTCTGCCGTGGTCGATTTTCTTGTTGTGGCCGGTCGCGGTGGTGTTACTTGCGATCGCCGCCTTGCGTTTATTTCTTGGCCAAAGGGCGAGGTATGTTTTCGCGGTCGGAGCTGGAATCGATGTCGTGTTCTTGGTTTTCATCAAGCTAGAAGGTGCGGTGGCGGGCAGGGTTTTCGGGGTTGATCCCGACTATGTTGTGATGGCACTTCTGCTAACGCTCGCAGCGCTCACTTGGCGGACGGAAGGCGCGGTGCGCTAAGCGGCGTCCTTGGTCGCTTTGCGCGCGGCAAGGCCTTCCACCAGTTGCGCATGGGCTTTGCCGTCGAGCGGGTAGAACGCGATCACCGCCGCCATCACCACCGTAACGGCTGCAGGGACAGCGATCATAATCGTGCGTAATGCTTCAATCGTTTCTGGGGTTTGCCTCGCATTCGGTTGATATCCGATGGCGCTAAGCGACTCTCCCAACAGCCCGGCAGCGAGCCCGAGTGAGGCTTTCTGAAGGAACGACACCACGCCAAACAGCGCACCCTCAGCCCGCACCCCGCTTTTCCATTCCCCGTACTCAACTGTGTCTGGCATCATCGCCCAAGTGCCGAGATAAATTGCTCCGGTGCCAAGCCCGACGATCGCCAGCATGGGCAGCACCATTTGGGCGCTCTGCGGTGCGAGCCAGACCGCCGCGTAGCCGACCAGCGCGATAGCGGCGCCGATCAGGAAAACGAGACGTTTGGACGTGCGCTTCATCAGCATGGTCCAGAGCGGGATCGAAAGCGTGATCGCGAGCGTGACGATGCCAAGCGAGGGGCCGATAAGACGCTCCTCGCCCAGCGCGTACTTCATGTAGTAGGGCAGATTTTTGTTGAAGAAGACGCCGGCGAACGAGCCGATCAAAAGAGCCGCGCCGACAATCCAAAAAGGGCGGTTGGACAGCAACGCCGAGAAGATCGCCTTGAAGCTGGGCGGCGGCCCCTTTGACTCAAATTCGAGCGCGGGTTCGCGCGCCGTGAAGAAAACGAGCATCAGCAACGCCACCGCAATGGCGCCGTAGAGCAAGGACACGCGGAAAAAACCGATCCTGTCGCCGCCGAAGACCTCAACCAATTGCAGCGTGCCGAACGCGACAAAAATCCCGGCGCCCGCAGCCGCGATCATTCGGAATGCGGCGAGTATGCTGCGTTCACCGCTATCGGTCGTCATGGCCGCCGAGAGCGCCAGATAGGGCATGGCGGCAACGCCATAGAGGGTTCGGAAGAGAAAGTGCGCGGCGAACGCAAACGCGATCAGCTGAACGCCGGTGAGGTCAACCGGAGCGAAAATCAGGGCCCATGCGCCGGCCAAAGGAATCGCGGAAAATAAAAGGAAAGGCCGGTATCGGCCCCATTTGGTTCGTGTGCGATTTGCAAGGAATCCGATGATCGGGTCGGACACCGCATCCCAAACCAAGGGCACGGCGAACACCCAACCGGCGGTGGCTGGACTGAGACCAAGAACGTCCGTGTAATAATAGAGTAGGTAGAGGCTAGCTGTCAGGAAGAACAGCTGAAACCCGAAATCACCGAGCCCGTACCCAAGTCGCTGCACAAATGGTAGCCGCACGATAGTCTCTCCCCCGGTGACGCTGCTCTGTTGCGATACAGTCTCTCTCATCGCAAACCGGCCTAGCCTGCGCCCACGCTCTGACGCGAGATGAGGTCGCCCTTGAACTCAAACCGCATCATCACCGGGCCCGCAGGAGTGGCGCCACGGGCAACGACTTGACCGTTCTCGACGGCGGGTTCGGGCGGCGACGGCGGGGCCGGACGAGCGATGACGACGGCCAGCATGGCGCGGATCGCGTCCTTGCCGTGCTGTACGCCTGCGGGGGATTCAATCACCGCGTCGTCGCTAAAGAAGGCTAGCGCGCTGTCGATATCCTTCGCGGCAACGGCGGCAAGATATGCTTTCACGGTGCTCAATTGGTCGGCCATCAGTCTCGCTCCCGATAGAAAAAATTCACTACCGATAACCGACTTCGCCGATCCTTCGGTGTGGGAGCAGACAAGAAATCTCTGATCAAATCAAGACGTGCATTGAACGCGCTCGTCTTTCACTGCGACAGAAATTCGTACGAGAGATCGCGCCGATCTCTGCGGCCCTTTGGCATCTCCTCGTTTGCTGCAAACCAATGCGTTGAAGTCTCGTTCTCGGCGCCCCAATCAATCAGCTCTGTATGGCGTACAATCAACCAGTCGTCGCCGTGCAAGCGTAACGCGTTCAAATACCGACCGAGCACGACAAGCTCGCGGTCACCTTTGTCGTCACTCACCAGATGCCAGGCGCGAACGTAGCTCTCTGCGCGAGCCTCGGCGCCATCGACGCGAACGAGCACGTTGCACAGTTCATGGCGCGTCGCGCGCATGCTGCTCATGAAGCGGGTAGCGGTCTCGATAAAGCCGCCTACGCCGCCGCGATATATGGCGCCGAGATCGATTGTGGCTTCTGGCGCGAAGACTTGGCGCAACAATTGCGCATCGATGCGATCGATTCCTCGGCAGTAGGCACATAGGGTTTGCTGGACGCCCAAGACGGCATCGGCTTTTGAAGTCATGAGCGTGCTCCTTGCCAAATTAGGCTGTCGCGCCAACCGCGATTGTCAATCCGGCAGGGAAGGCAAGGATCGCTGACGGTCATGAGTTTTTGTGCGTGCTGTATTCGAGCGCGGGGCCAGATCAAGCCGGGCTGGAGCGCCGCCAGCACTCGGAGTTGCGCCTTCCGGACACCGAGCGCTTCAGGCGTCGTACGCCGCGCGCCGAGAGCGGGCCAGCTCTTCGCCGGGCGCGGGCCGTCAGCCGCTCTTTCTAGCAAGCCGTCCAGCCACAGCGTTGCCTACCTCGCGAAGGCGTTCATGCGCTAAGTGCGCATAGCGCTCTGTGGTCCGCGACTGCGAGTGCCCGAGCGCTTTTCCGATGAGATAGAGGCTTTGGCCGTCGGCGGCGGCAATTGACGCAAACGTGTGTCTAAGCCAGTTACGAGGTGGGATGGGGAGACCACGAAGCCGCATCCAGTTAGCGGCGAACCGGTGCCGGATGAAGCGGCGCGCGTGGAACTCTACCGATACCGAAACCCGCGAATTCAGCAGTGGCCAGAGGCGGAGTTCATCGTGGGCAATCCACCCTTCATCGGGGGCAAGGATATCCGCGCCGATTTAGGAGACGGCTACGCTGAAGCATTGTGGGCCAGCCGCGCAAAACGGAAGTGGGTACCGAACTCTGCCGACTTCGTGATGTACTGGTGGGACGAGGCCGCGCACGCGCTGACGGCAGTTGGGTCCAAGGTGCGCCGCTTTGGCTTCGTGACAACGAACTCAATCACGCAGACTTTCAGCCGTCGTGTCATCCAGCACTACCTCCAAACGGAACGGCCGCTATCGCTTGCCTTCGCCATCCCGGATCACCCGTGGGTGAAGGGTGAAGCGCGCGCACAAGTCCGCATTGCTATGACTGTGGCGCACACCGGAAGCGGATTCGGACAGCTTAAGGAGGTCACGCGGGAAGACGCGCTAGACACCGACGCACCGAAGGTTGATTTGCGCACGGCGTTTGGTCGCATTCATGCTGATCTCACGGTAGGAGCAAACGTCAGCGCGGCGAAACCCCTAATGGCAAACGACCGCATCGCCAGCCCGGGTGTCAAGCTGCACGGAGACGGCTTTATTGTTTCGCCAACAATAGCGAATAGCTTGGGCCTTAGCACTCGACCGGGCCTGACGGCGCATATCCGCCCATATCTCAACGGACGCGACCTCACGCAGACATCGCGCGGTATGATGGTGATTGATCTTTGGGGCTTGAGCGAGGTCGATGTGCGCGCGAGATACCCAGAGGTCTATCAACACCTCTTGGAGAATGTGAAACCCCAACGAGACGCGACCGCTGCGAGATCGCAGACGAGAGATGCGCATGAATACGCGGCGCGGTGGTGGACGTTTGGCAAGCCGCGCCAAGACCTTCGTACCGCGTTGGTCGGACTGTCGCGCTTCATCGTAACGGGCGAAACTGCGAAGCACCGCACGTTTCAGTTTCTCGATGCGAGCGTGACACCAGATAATATGCTGGTTTGCTTTGGCTTGGACGCGGCAGAGTGGATCGCGGTGCTATCGTCACGCTTTCACGAGACGTGGTCGCTTGCTGCCGGGGGATGGATGGGGGTTGGCAACGATCCGCGCTATCAGAAAAGCCGCTGCTTCGATCCTTTCCCGTTCCCCGATCTGGCGCCTGACGTTCGCGTGACGCTGTCGTCGCTTGGCGAGGAACTCGACGCTTTTCGCAAGGCGCGCCAGGCCGAAACCCCCGGCCTCACTGTCACCGACATGTACAACGTGCTTGAAAAGCTTCGGCGCGACGACCCCCTATCAGAAGACGATAAACGCATTCACGAGCACGGCCTAATCTCCACGTTGAAGCGAATCCACGATCAGATCGACGAAGCGGTTGCAGTCGCTTACGGCTTGCCTCTAAACGCCACGGACGTAGCAATTCTAGATCATCTCGTGGCGCTCAACCGCTCGCGCTCCGACGACGAAAAGCGCGGTCTCGTTCGCTGGTTGCGCCCCGCGTTCCAAAACCCCACGGGTGCAGTCGCCGCGCCGACCGTCGCGCTAGAGCTCAGTCTTGAGACTGACGAAACAGAAAAGCGCCCTGCGTTTCCCGAAGGTACGGGCGAGCGCGCTAGGGCAGTTCGCGCAGCGCTCATCACTCACGCCAAGCCGGCGACACCCGAGGAAATTGCCCGGACCTTCCGCCAAGGCGCTCGCGTGAAAAAGTCAGTCGCTGACTTGCTGGAGACCATGGCTGCGCTGGGGCAAGCCGAAGAACGCGAAGGAAAATACTTCGCGCCAGAGTCGGTTGCTCGCGAAGCGCCGCAGGATTCTTGAGCTACGGGCCTCCCAATAGTTCGAGCCAATCGTAATCGTCGGTGTTCTGCGCGAGCATTCGCGTGCCCGCTGACGCCCACGACGATTGATACGTGTCGGTGCCGTCGCGAAGCTGAAGGCCTGCGTTGCGAATGGCCGTGTGCAGTGCGTTAGCGCTTCGCAGCGTCGCGACTGTAGCCGTCATGGCCTGCCGGGCGTTGACCATCTGCGCCAGTGTATCGGTCGCCGTCGCGATCACGTGAACGAGGTGCTTCCGAGACTCCCATGTGGGCCAACTGACGCCGGCACCTAAGCCTTGTGAATACGGTGAGTGTTGCATCACCTGCGCTTGCTGCGCGCCGCTTAGCTGTAGCGTTTCGTCGGGATGTACTATCGTTCCCCACAGCGGCACGGAAAAATAGCGGGGCGGCGGATCGCCTCCGCCACCCCGTCCGGTTGCAGGCTGAAACTTCGAGCGATCGAAACCCCATGCGTTTTGCCAGATGCCTAGGCCCACGCCGCGCGCGCCCGCGCCGTAGGACATATTTGCAAGCGGGCCGGCACAGGCGTGTAGGACCGGCTTTCCGGTGCACGCCAGCGTCAAGCCGGCGGAGCAATAGCGATACACCGCCTCAACATCCGTAGGCAGGCGCTCTTGTGCATCAAATTCGCACGCGTAGTACCATCCGTCAGCGGTCAATGCGGTGGCGCTCGACAGAACGGCCTGCGCAACATCGGATGTCGTCACGCTATTGCCGAGCACAACGGTTGCGTAAGTCGGAACTCCAATCGCGTTGCCTGCGGCCTTGGCGGCGTCGAAAAGACGTGAGTTCAATGCGACGATGTCGGGCCGCGCCGCTTCGTATGTTACAGCCGGTGCGATCACCGCTTCGCAGCCGAGTTCGCGGTTCTCAGTTTCGAGCGCTTGCGTAATCGCGGTCATCGCACTCGGCTGCAGCGCGCCGAGCGCTCCAATCGATTGCCGAAACGCCGATGTCGGATATGTGCCAAGTTTGCCGGCCGCGAACTCGGGTTCATAAAACTGCGGATCGAACAACACACCTTTGCCGAGCGCGCGATACTCGGTGGAATATTCCTTTGCATTTTCGAGGGCCAAGTCTTTCGGGCTGATGATGGCGCCGACGCCTAAGCCCGCTTGCATCAATTCGCCGACAAGCTTTTGGCTGTTGTGGCCGCACTGGTGCCAAGCGCCTCTTCGCATCAGGCGCCTCCCAATTCTCTCAAGACCTTGGCGACAATCGCAGCGCTCGTCGGTCGTTTCGCGCGCTCTTTTTCCAGCAGTCGCCGAACGATTAGTTGGAGTTTTGGGTTCAACGCCTTGAACGTGTCATCGTTGACGTAGCTCTCTGACGCGCACACCGCGTCTGACAACTCGTCCATCGTCTTCATCGTCGTCTGGAATGACGGATGGCGGCCGACTGCCGCCTGAAAGATCAGCACGCCGAGCGCGTAAAGGTCCGTGCGGTGATCGATGTCGCGCTTCGTACCCTTGAACTGCTCTGGCGAGAAATAGGCCGGCGTGCCGATCATAGCGCCGTCGATGGTGGCGGTCAGGCTCGCCATGTCGAGCATCC
>Ga0163152_10000492_pt1 | contig 68711 bp, 63 predicted proteins | sample OliLakLV19MP8IB2_FD_148635 | JGI IMG/M metagenome (GOLD analysis project Ga0163152, IMG submission 148635) | Freshwater microbial mat bacterial communities from Lake Vanda, McMurdo Dry Valleys, Antarctica - Oligotrophic Lake LV.19.MP8.IB-2 | ecosystem: Environmental > Aquatic > Freshwater >... | reverse complement strand
GCGTGACAGGTTCGGCATGAAGCCATTATATTATTATGCAGATGAGGAGAGATTTGTTTTTGCTTCTGAATTGAAAGGAATTATTTCCGACAAGTCTGTTCCCCGCGAAATTAATTATTCCGCGCTAATGGATTATCTGACCTACCGCTACGTGCCTTCCCCGAAATCCATTTTTAAAAACATCAGCAAATTACCTCCGGCTCATTTTCTCGAATATTCCAACGGCAGCATTTCTGCGCCTTCCCGCTACTGGGATTTGCCCCGCATGAATACGGTTAAAACATTCGATAATGCCGTGAACGAAGCGCGGCAATATTTGAAAGATTCAATTGAAAAACATTTGTTGAGTGATGTGCCGCTCGGCTTGTTTCTTAGCGGAGGACTTGATTCGGGAGCCATTGCTTATTTCCTTTCAACGCTTGGCTATCAAGCGGAAAGTTTTACAATGGGTTTTAATGATTGGGCGCAGAGTGAACATGAACTTGCTTCCCTCACTGCAAAAACTTTCCGGCATCCGCTTCACTCGAAAATGATTGGCGCTGAAAGCATTTATGCGATGAAGGAACTCGCATATTTTTTTGATGAGCCCCTTGCTGACGTATCAATTATCCCGACATATCTCAACAGCAAAGAAGCGCGGCAACATGTTAAATCGGTGTTGTCTGGCGATGGTGGCGATGAAGTATTTGCAGGCTACACCTGGCATCAGGGGTTCGCAGCTTTGATTGAAGAACAGGAAGGCGGAATGAAAACAACTGCTTCAGGAGTGCGCGTTATTCCGGCTGCCGTAGATTATTATGCGCTCAATTTTGCAGCATCAAGAATCAACCATGAAAATTTGCGTTTTTTGCTGTGTGATGATTTGCACAAGGAAATTACCGAACGGGAAGACTGGCTTTATTTAAAAAATTTTGAGCAGGGGATGTCGCCTGTTAAATCCTTGCAACTGCTGGATTTCAGAACTTTCCTTTCCGAAATGGCGCTGACAAAAGTTGATCGTGTAAGCATGGCATGTTCGCTTGAAGTGCGGATGCCTTTTCTTGACCGACAGTTAGTGGAATACATGTTTTCCCTTGATGAAAGTGTTTATTTTCAACCGGGAAAAAATAAAACCGTGCTCAGGGAAATGCTGAATGGGAGAATAGACAAGGGGGTATTGAACAAACCCAAAAGCGGTTTTGTGGGACCGAATACGCTCTATGACGACTCTGATTTTTTTAAAGAAACATTGAGCGGAGCATCTCTTGTGAAAGATGGTTTGATCAACCAAATAGCCATAGATAGCTGGATGCAGCAACGTGATTTCAATAAATTATGGTCGCTTGCAGTGTTAGAGATGTGGTATTCAACATGGGTTAAATAAGTCTCGGATGAACGACAGCAAACGCAGAATCGCAATTGTATCAACCAATAAGGAAAAGTATTCCGAAACATTTATTCGTGCGCATGTAACTAAACTCCCGTATTATGTTTTTTATCTGCACACAGGATATTTGCCCACAAAGTACGGTATGGAAGATTTGCCGCTCGCCTGCGGTGCCGATGCAGAGAATAAAACGCTGCTGAAGTTGTCTATCAAAAAATTCTTTATTGAAAACAAAATTGAACTCGTCCTTGCGCAATATGGACCTTCCGGTGTAAAGATGATGGACATTTGCAGTGAGTTGAATATCCCACTCATTGTTTATTTCAGAGGATATGATGCTTACCGCGAAGACATGCTGAAGGAGTATGCCGCTGATTATCGAAAATTATTTCAAACAGCATCGGCTCTTTTTGTGGTTTCGAATGCCATGAAAGCGCAATTGCAGCGGCTGGGCGCGCAGGCTGAAAAAATTTATTACAACCCAAGCGGTGCTGATACAGAAGTATTTCAATATCATGATGCCGGTAAGAATCCACCTGTCTTTTTAGCCACAGGTCGCTTTGAAGCATCAAAAAGTCCGCATCTCACCATTCTGGCTTTTGAGAAAGCGCTTCTGCAAATACCGGATGCTAGATTGGTAATGGTTGGCGAAGGATACTTGTTGGAAGCATGTAAAATTTTAACGAAAGCGTTGAAGATAGAACATGCGGTAACATTTAAAGGCATCGTGTCGCACAAAGAAGTCGCGAAATTAATGTCGCAATGCAGAGCGTTTGTTCAGCACTCCGTTACTACGCCATCTAATGACACGGAAGGCACACCGGTAGCCGTCATGGAAGCAAGCGCGTCAGGATTGCCTGTTATTGCCACGCTCCACGCAGGAATTCCAGAAGTGGTTGAACAGGATAAAACAGGCTTCTTGGTTGAAGAAGGCGATATAGATGGAATGGCTCAGTATATTATTAACTTAGGAGAGAATGCTGCGCTTGCTTCCATGCTTGGAGAAGCAGGCAGACGGAAAATTACAAGGGATTTCACCGCGCAGAAAAATATTGAAAGACTCACGACAGTGATTGAGCGGCTTCTTCATCACTAATTTATATCCATCCTGAAATGTGCGGCATCCTCGGAACAGTTCCTGCTTTTAAATCGCCTCAGTTTTTTGAACGGGCGCTCAACCTGCTCGCGCATCGCGGACCCAATGGCTCCGGCACTTGGGAAGGAAATGAGAAAGAAGTGCTACTTGGGCATCGCAGGCTTTCCATTCTTGATTTGTCAGATTCAGGCAAGCAGCCGATGCACAGTGAGCGATATGTGATTACGCACAACGGAGAGATTTACAATTTCAAGGAAATAAAAAAAGAGTTAGAACAGAAGGGCTATGTTTTTAAAACACAAACCGATACGGAAGTAATTCTTGCTGCATATGCTGAATGGGGCGCTCAATGCTTGCAGAAGTTGAATGGCATGTGGGCGTTTGCGATTTGGGACAAAAAAGAGAAATCGCTTTTTCTCAGTCGCGACCGTTTTGGGAAGAAGCCGTTGTTTTATGCTTTCGTTGGAACTGCGTTTGTGTTTGGCTCAGAGATGAAAGCGCTCGTTCCGTTTCTGCCTGAAGTGAAGTTATCAAAGGATTTTCAGTGGATGAAAGAAAATCTGTTTGCGTATGAACCAACTGATAAATGTTTGATTGAAGGCATTCTTCGATTTCCCGCAGCGCATTTTGGCATATTCAAAAATGGAAAACTCACCACAACAAAATATTGGGACACACGCGAGCATCTGCATGAGGTGCCGCAGCAGTATTCACGTCAGGTAGCAGAGTTTAGAGAACTATTTATTGATGCGTGTAAAATTCGATTACGTTCGGATGTGCCTGTTGGCACTGCATTGAGTGGTGGCGTTGATTCCAGTGCGATTGCTGCGGGAATTGCACAGGCGGCAAAATCAAATGCAAATAATGGAGACTGGCAACATGCGTTCATCGCTTCCATGCCCAATACTCCGCTCGATGAAACGCCTTATGCAAAGCAGGTTGCGCAACATCTCAATATTCAATCGCATGTAATAGAAATTGACGCGCTTAAAGGAATAAAAAATCTCGAAAACGCGCTTTACCATTTTGAAGAACTCTACATTACCAGTCCGGTGCCGATGGTGCAAACATATTCTGCTGAAAGAAAAGCAGGCGTATTTGTTTCCATTGATGGGCATGGGGCGGATGAACTCTTCTCAGGTTATGACACATTTTTACTCAACGCATTTTGGGATTGCGGTTTAAATCCATTTGCGATAAAGAATATTTTGGAAACTTATCGCGGTATTGTTCCGCCATTTGCTCAATTCAAAAAAGAAATGGTAGGAGTGGAGCATTATTTTCAACGGGTGAGTGGTTCGTTCAATTTCAAAGCTTTTATGCCGTATCTCGGCAGCGAATTGAAAAAAGCAGTTAAACAAAACACTACTGCGTTCAATGATGCGCTCTTTAAATTATTTCACACAGAAAACCTGCCTACTCTGCTGCGCAACTATGACCGATACGCAATGATGAGCGGAGTAGAAATCAGGATGCCGTTTCTTGACCACCGCATTGTGTCGTATTGCTTTTCCATTCCCTGGACAAGCAAAATCAGGAATGGATACACAAAGACTTTATTGCGTGATGCTGTTTCTCCTTTTCTTCCGAAAGAAGTGATTTATAGGAAGTATAAAATGGGTTTTCAAACGCCAATCGTTGATTGGATGAAAGGTGCATGGAAAGAATATTTTCTCAATTTAATTAACTCGCCTGATTTTTCTCAAAGCGAATGGATAGATGCGGCTATTGTAAAAAAGCAAATTGAAAACGTGTTGTTCAGCGATGTAACTTATCGAGAAGGCGAACTTGCTTATGCTGCGCTACAACCGTATCTCTGGGAGAAGGCGGTATTGAATAGATTCCAACTCATTTGGTCAGAAATAAATAAAGTGTAGTAGTGAAATTTGATTCAAACACAAAAAGAATCGGAATGAATACTTTCTAATAAAGACATGCTGTTCGGACTCCCTCTCCTTTTGCAGAGGGGCGGGATGAGGCGTATCACTTCAAATGCCGCTCCGCATGATACGAAGACCGCACAAGCGGACCGCTCTCCACATACTTCAATCCTTTCTGCAAGCCTGCTTCTTTGTAAAGTTGGAACGTATCGGGGTGAACGAATTCAAGAACAGGAAGATGTTGTTTTGTTGGTTGCAGATATTGCCCGATGGTGAGCACATCGCATCCTGCCACAATAAGGTCATCCATCAGCGCGAACATTTCTTCCTGCGTTTCGCCCAAGCCAACCATCACGCCTGATTTAGTGCGCATCCCTTTTTCTTTCAGGCGATTGATTACGAAAAGACTGCGCTCATATTTTGCCTGCGGTCGCACAAGGGGATGGAGTCGTTTAATCGTTTCCATATTGTGTGAAACCACTTCAGGCGCTTCCTTGGCGATGTCATCAATGCTGTCAATGCTTCCCTTAAAGTCGGGAATCAAAGTCTCCATCGTTGTGCCGGGGGCAATTTCACGCACAGCGCGAATCGTAGCAGCCCACACTTTTGAGCCGCCATTTTTTAACTCATCTCTGTCAACGGAGGTAATCACGCAATGCTTCACGCGCATGAGCTTGATTGACTCCGCAACACGGTAAGGTTCATCCCAATCAATTTCTGAAGGCATTCCTGTTTTCACCGCGCAAAAGCCACACGAGCGTGTACATACATTTCCAAGAATCATAAATGTTGCTGTGCCTGCGCCCCAGCATTCGCCCATGTTCGGGCAGTTGCCGCTTTCACAAATAGTATGCAACTTATGCTCATCAACCAACCCACGAACAGCCTTATAGTTTTCGCCAATCGGAAGTTTCACGCGTAACCAACTCGGCTTGCGAGTTCGTTCAGTAGGTTCAGCAATCGGGAGGTCAATCATTTCTGAGAGAGTTTGCGGTTTCCTGTTTACAGTTTTACAGAATACAAAGTTCCGATTTTCTTAGTCAATAACAGTAAATGATTTGAAAGAGAGAAACAAAACTGACAACTGTAAACAGAACACTGTAAACTGATAGAACTACCATCGTTTCCCAAACTGGAAACTGATATAAGCGGAGAGAAAGTAAAACTTATTATCGTCAGAAACCATAATAGGCACACGCTTGTAATACAGGTCAAGAATCAACCCCACTTCAAGTTCTTTCACGAATTCTTCTTTTCCCGCCCAGTCGAAATCCAATCCGAACTTGCCATACACACCGGGCACCGGCTCAATTTCTGTGATACCGTATTTAAAACCCGAGGCGCCTGCTATGGAATACCAATCAAGAAACTCGTCAGCATTTTTCTCTGAATATTTTTGAGTGACAATAATAAACGTGAGTACGTCCGGGTTGTTATCTTCCACGGGATAAGCAAGGTCAAGGTAATAGGGTTTCAGCAAGCCAATCGTGATTCCGCCCAAATAACTAAACGAAACGCGCACCCCGTTTTTCTCCGCTTTGTCGGCAAGATTTTTTCTGAATCCGTAGCCTGCGCGAAGCGTGTAAAACAGGTTTTGTTTTGCGTAATAGAAATTTTTTGGTGATTCAAGGTTGGAGCCGAGGAAAGTATATTCCGCCTGCTGCTTGCGTTCTTTCCAGTGTTTGATTTCTGAAAAACCGAATTGTATAATGCGTGTTTTGTGGATGCTTTTAATTTTTGCGCGTTCGCCAAAAATTTCCCATCCGTTTGTAAGCAACCGTCCGCCAAAACTCCATTCGTCATGCAGCAGCACTCCTTTTTCCTCCACTGGCGGCAGGTTCATCGTGCTGCGTTGAGCAACGGCTGATGTGGTGAGGAAAAATCCAAAGAAAAGGAATGCTAAAACCCGCAATGCGCTTTGATATTTAATTTGAAAAGCCAAGTAACAACTATTTATACAACGAAGCCCCCGAATTTGTTCACAACCACGAGCCGGAAATCTAATCAGGCACACTTAAATTTATGCAAAAAACGGAATCAGAATGACTTCTATTGTAACATACGCAGCCGGTTTGCGCACAGTTGCCACACACCTGCTTTCAGGAAATTCAATTACCACCGATGCTCCACCCGACAATCATGGCAAGGGGCAAGCCTTTTCTCCTACTGACCTTTGCGCCACTTCGCTTGCTGTGTGTATGCTCACCGTGATGGGAATTTATGCAGAGCGCAATAACATCAGCCTGCATGGCAGCAAAGCCGAAGTGACAAAATTCATGGAATCAGACCCGCGCAGAATTATTAAAGTGAAAGTGGATTTATTTCTTCCTTCGGGAATTGCTGAGAATGAAAGACAAAAACTAGAAAACATCGGTTTTAATTGTCCGGTTGCGAAGAGCCTTCATCCCGAGATTGAACAAGATGTTACGTTTCATTACGCATGATACGCCTATTTATCTTTATTCTTCTTTCGTTCCCTTCACTCTTACTCGCGCAAACTTCTCTTTTGCTCAACGGGCATGCGCACAATGATTATCTGCACAAATGTCCGTTGCTTGACGCGCTTGAGCATGGTTTCTTCAGTGTTGAGGTTGATATTTATTATGAAAACGGAAGTTTCATTGTTGCGCATATTAAAACGGGTATCCGGAAAAAGAATACGCTGGAGCGGCTTTACCTTGAGCCGTTGCGTGAACGTGTAATAGCAAGCGATGGGAAAGTGTATGCGCACGGATCGCTTGAATTTGAATTAATGCTTGATTTAAAAGGCGGATGGAGCGGTGCGCAAATTGATAGTCTGGAGCGATTGGTGATGCGCTATGAAAAAAATTTCACGGTGTATGAGGATGGAATAAAATCACCGCGAGCTGTTAAGATTGTTTTATCCGGTGGAAACGGAAACTTCAACGCTCTCAACCACAATCCGCGCTACTTTTCGATAGATGGCGGGTTAGGCGATTTTAATTCACCGCTTGATTCAACTATTATTTGTCGCACGAGCGCGAGTTTTAAAAGTCATTTTAAGTGGAGAGGCATCGGTGAAATGCCTGACGAAGAAAGAATACAACTTAGAGAATATGTTGCACACGCTCACGCAACGGGAAGAAAAATCCGTTTTTGGGCGGCAACCAACCGCGAGCGGGTATGGAAAGAATTGCTCGATGCCGGAGTTGATTGGGTGAACGTGGACAAGCTGGAGAAGTTTAGGAAGTTCTACGTTTCATATTAAGGCAGGCTTTATTCTAAAAAACAGAGCAATCCCTTTGAAGATTGCTCCGCCAATTATTAAAAATTAAAAATTCGCCCTCAACGCCAAAACAAAATTCCTTCCCGCTGCGGCAATGCCCGAACTGTATGGGCGATACCGCTGGTCAGTCAGGTTTTCCACGCCACCGCTCACGGAGAAATTAGCATTGATTTGATACATCACTTTAAAATTTAGCGTGTACCAACAGGGCGAGTAAGGATTTCCATCACCATCCACAGCGTAGATGTAGTCGGTAGCTTTTCCTTCATCTGATAAATTTTCATAGCTCACCTGCCCGCTGTAATCGGCATACAAATCAATCTTCAACTTTTGCATTGTGTATGTGAAATACGTTCTTCCAAACACGGGCGCGGCATGGCGCGAAGGGCTGGTGGTTCCGTTATCCAACTCTTCTTCGCCTTTTTGAAAATTAACAACGGATGAAAACCCGAAGCCTGCCGGCAGTTTCACTTCGATGCTTGCCTGCACACCGTAAACTGTTGCTACCGCTGCATTCTGCACTGCCTGTACCTGGCTTAACTCACCGTCATACAAGATGCTGTCTTGCCCGTTCAGCGTGTAATTACGCCTCACCATCGCATCATTCAGGATTGTATAATAACCGGTGAGGTCAATCTTCACATCATCGCCAAACACTTTTGCAATGCCTGCTTCAAAATTGTAAGCATACTCCGATTGTAAATCAGGATTCGGAACAACCATAGAGCCGGGTTCTGAATCAAACACTTTTCCAAAATCGTCAACATTCGGAGCGCGGAATCCGGTGGAGAAATTTCCGCGCAGCGTCCATCGCTTCGTTGGATTGTAAACTACCCCAACGTTGCCCGTCACCGCGCCATCATTCAAACCGGCTGTCGTGTAAGGAAACGGATAGAACGAAGTGTCAAACTCCGCGTCAATCATAAATTGATTGTAGCGCAAACCCGCTTGCAGCATCAGCTTTTCATTCAGGTTGAAATGATAGGCTGCGTATGCTCCGTAAGAACTCCACGTTGACTGCGGATAACGGGCAGGACCCGGAATAATTTCGCCTGTTGAAATATCTTCATCCGTTCCGGTGGAGGCAACATCATTGAGCACAAACTCCAATCCATAAAACAACTGGTGACGACTGCCGATGGACTTATTGAAATCAACATTCACTGACCACGCATCCACTTCCTCCATGCGGTTTCTCAACTCCGTGTCGTTGATATCGCGGTCGTGGCGGCTTTCCTCAAATCGCTGCTGCGCAAAGCGAATCGCCAACTGGTCATACGCTACGTTGTTGCCGCTGTGCGTTACGGTGAGTTGGTTCATCATCCACACCTGCGGACCATAATACCATTCCGCGCTGCGCGGCAAACCGTTGCGCATTCTGATTAATCGGTCGTAACGCGGATTATCGGTGGTTGCAGAATAATGAAATGCATATTGCAAATCCCATTTTTCATTTGGCTTAAAGCGCAGTTTTTGCATCATGTTGATTTGCTGATAGCCTGTCGGAGCCTGCACTTGCGGGTCGTCATTCTCAATCAAAACATCAAGGCTGTCAATCCGCCCGACATAAAACGGGCGCAGATATTCATCCGGTCCGTTTTTGCCCATGCGCAAATCGTTGTAATCGTTGAATGAAAAACTCGAAAGCATTGACCATTTTTTCCATCCCACGTTCACATCGAAATGCCCCGTGAGTTCTGTGTTTGCAGACGCAAAACGCGCAACTGCTTTTCCCGTGACAAGCGTTTTATCAGAAAGCGATAATTGTGGCGTGAGCGTTTGAAAACTCATCACACCGCCAATGGCATCACTGCCGTAAATCACCGAGCCGGATCCGAAAAGAATCTCCGTTTTTTCCATGGCAAACGGGTCGAGTGAAATCACATTCTGAATATTTCCGCTTCGGAAAATCGCAGTGTTCATGCGCACACCGTCAAAGCTATACAGTAAGCGGTTGGTTGAAAACCCGCGAATCATCGGGCTTCCACCCCCCTGCTGGCTTTTTTGAATAAACACTTCTCCCGATGCGCCAAGCATGTCAGCCGCAGTTTGGGGATTTTGCAGCGCGACTTGTTTGGCTGAAATGGAAGAAATTTTATTCGGCACATCTTGTCCCATCTGGTTCCATTTTGTTGATGAAACCACAACCTGGTCGAGGGAAACACCGGACGGTTTTAAAAGAACGATGAGATTAGCGCTTTGCAATTCTTCAGCACGCATCGCTTTCGTTTCATAGCCTAACATGCGGATGAGAATTTTCTCCGCATCCCTGAATGCCGAAATATCGGCTTGTCCCTGCGCATTTGTTGTTGTAAATGCGAAAGGTTTTTCGCTGACGAGCGTAACCAGTTCAAGGGGCTGGTTTGATACGCTGTCGCGCACGGTGATGACCTGCGCATTTGCCAGAAAGCAGAATGCAAGATACCACCATGAAAAGAGTATTTTTTTCATGATGAAATTTTTAAAATCAAAAAATAGAAACGCACCTCTTGCTTTTCGTCATTCTGAGCGGAGGCTCTGCGAAGAATCTCTTATTCAATAAAAAATGTGATGCTTCGCTGCGCTCAGCATGATGAAGCGAAAATCTCAGGTGGCGGTGAAGGAGGAGTAAATTGAATGGAAGAATAATCAACGTGAAGATTGCCGGGAAATATTTCCTTTGCTGTATTTGCAAACAGGTTGTTGCCGGTTTTTTGCTGACAATACAAGTTCTTTAGAAAACTGCTCAGCCGTTCTTGTTTCTCTTTGTTCAATGGATTTTTGCCCATTGCATGAGCGACTAATCCGCTCAACTGTAAATTGAGTTTTGTTTCTTCATGGTCCCACCAGCAGTAGTAATAAGTGGTGTCGTCTTGTTCTGCCGCTTCAACCACATCATACATCTGTCCTGCATATTCAAATTCGCGCGAGTGTTCCCATCGCAGTTTCGTTTCGGATTCTTCTTTCGTGAATTTCAGCAGCACGAACGCACTTTTATCCATGCCGCCAATCATGCTCCATTTGATGGATTTCTTCACTTTGCGCTTTTCAATTTTCAGCCAGGTGTAGGTGCCGAGGAATGGAAGCGTGAGGCAAAGCAAAAGGAACAACGCAAGCAGTTGTCTCAAAAGACGCGGGTTTGTGTATGGAATTTTGAATTTCAAGAGCGGCTAAAGGTAAGAAAGTTCTCTGCGTTGTGAAAGCCATACACGAAGATTTAAGCGCTGAAAAATTTCGGTAAATTAGCCCTCTTCTCTATTCAATATTCATGAAAAAAACGCTGCGCTATTTTTTGTTTTTTAGTTTGATGCTTTTGTTTGCTGCTGTTTTAGCTGAAGGCGTTCTTGAAATCGCTTTTCGCATCAAAGACCGCCATGCGCATCCGCTGCCTGTGCGTGATTATCCTTATCTCTACTACTTGTTTGATACAACGGAAGGATTAAACGAGTATGGGTTTAAAACACATTACCCTATTGAGAAACAAGAAGGGAAATTCCGCATCATCTTAACAGGCGGCAGCGTTGCAAGAGGGAAGAAGCCGGAAGAGTCAATCGCGCATTACTTAGAGAAAGAATTAAAAGCGCGTTTTAATACGGATAAAATCGAAGTCATGAATGCCGGGATTTCTGCTTTTGTGGTAGAGCAGGAATTCATTCTCATTCAGTTGCTCTTGCAGCAATATCACCCTGATATGATTGTGAGTCTTGACGGAGTGAATGATTTAATGACGTTTGATTTCAACCGCAGGACGCAGTCAGATTTTGAACTGCCTCCGCATCATTGGGATGAAGTGAAAGTGATTGAGCCTAACCGCGCGCGCAGAAGAATTCTGACGCGTTTCCCGTTGTTCTTTATAAACATTGCACGGGTGATTGCCTATTTCAAAGCGCAACAGTTTGAAAAAAAATATGACTGGTCGCAACTCACAGATGAACGCCTGAAAATAGTAAGCGAGACTTATTGGAAAATCATCAATGACACGCACGATTTCTGCAAGGTGAAGAATATCCGCTATTACAACTTTCTACAGCCCGTGCGCACCTGCTCTCAATCTCGCAAAGGAGCGCAACTATCCGAACGAGAAAAAGCGCAGTGCAGGCTTTTTGAGTTGATGGATTCCGCTGTTAAAAATGAGCCGTATAACTTTTCGCTTACTACATTGTTAGATAGTAGGCTTGAATTATTTTATGACTTCTGCCACGTATTGCCAGCCGGTAATGAGGTGATTGCAAATACGATGGCAGAGCGGGTTGCAGATGATGTGGAAGCGTGGATGGAATATTAAAAGTCAACGCTGATTTCTTTCATAACTTTCAAGAAAACGTGTCATGTCAATTACCGCGGTCAAAAAGAAATTTCATAAGCTGATTGATGAAATTGAGGACGAAAAGAGATTAAATGGTTATTATAAAATCGTTGATTCGTGGACGAATCAAAAAGACGGCAGCCTTTGGAAGCGTTTAAGCGAAGAAGAAAAAAAGGAACTCATCGCGGCAGATGAAGAAAGTGTAAATCCCAAGAATCTTATTCGCCATGAGAAGATGGTGAAAAAGTATAGGAAATGGCTAAAGAAGTAATCTGGACAAAAAGAGCAAGCCGTTCTTTTGAAAAAGTCATTGATTATCTGGATGTCGAATGGAATGAAAAAGTAAAAGCCGAATTTATTGTACGCACCTTTGAGGGAATTGAAATAATTTCTGAATTTCCTGAAATTGGAACATCGGGAAAGAAATATTCGAGGATTCTTAATAACAAAACATAACCGCATTTTTTATAAGCATCGTGAGGAGAGCATTATAATTCTGAATGTTTTTGATGTGCGTCAAAATCCTGAGAAAAAGAAATTTTGAGAATGTACGCTGCTTCCATTTACGACTACATCATCATTGGCTCCGGTTTTGGAGGCAGCGTTTCTGCAATGCGCCTTTCAGAGAAAGGGTATTCGGTGCTGGTGTTGGAAAAAGGGAAACGCTATGCGGCAAAAGATTTTCCGAAAACAAATTGGAACATCCGCAAATATTTGTGGATGCCGTTAGTGAAATGTTTTGGTATTCAGAAACTCACGTTTTTTAAAGAAGTGTTTGTCATCAGCGGGGTAGGAGTGGGTGGTGGCAGTCTTGTGTATGCCAATACGCACATGCTGCCGGATGATGCGTTTTTTATTAATCCTTCGTGGGCGCGGTTTAATGATTGGAAGAAAATTTTGATGCCGTTTTATGAACGCGCGAAGTTCATGCTCGGTACCACGCCCTATCACAAACACAATGAAGAAGACGACATTCTGCGCGAAGTGGCGCGTGATATGGGCAAGGAAAGTTCTTACGGCAATGTGAATGTTGGCGTTTACTTTGGCGACACCACAAAAGAAGTTGACCCTTACTTTAATGGTTTGGGACCTAAACGCAAAGGATGTACCGAATGCGCGGGCTGCATGGTGGGATGCAGGCACAACGCAAAGAACACGCTTGATAAAAACTATTTGTGGTTCGCTGAAAAATTCGGAGCAAAGGTGGAAGCTGAAACTGTTGTAACGAAAATTGAATTCAAAGACGACCTCTATCATATCCACACGCAGTCAAGCACTTCATGGTTTGGTCGCAACAAGCGGGTCTTTAAATCGAAAGGTTTGGTGGTGAGCGGTGGCGTTCTCGGCACAATGGAGTTGCTGCTGAAGCAGAAGTATGAATTGAAGACAATGGCAAACCTTTCCGATAAACTCGGCTTCACCGTGCGCACCAATTCCGAATCGTTGTGTGGCGTGTTGTCAAAAGATAAAAAACTGAATCACGGAGTTGCCATCACAAGTATTTTCAATCCGGATGAACATACGCATATTGAAGTGGTGAAATATCCTGATCACAGTGATTCGATGTTTCGCCTCGCCACGCTTGCCACAGGACCGGGAACGCCAGTGGTGCGCACAGCAAAACTGGTTGGTAATATTTTATCTAATCCGTTTACTTACTTGCGGGCAAATCTAAAACTCAATATTGCGCGCAACTCGATTATTCTGCTCGTAATGCAATCGCTTGATAATTCAATGAAGATGGTGTGGAAGAAAGGCTGGTTTGGCAGCGGAATGTCGCTTGATAACAAAGGGCAAGACCGCGTTCCCGCTTACATCGAAACAGGACAGCAGGTGATGCACCGCTACGCGGAAAAAGTGAACGGTGTCGCTATGAACGCCATGACAGAAATTGTCTTCAATATGTCAACGACCGCACATATTCTTGGCGGATGTCCGATGGGAGAAACAGCAAATGAAGGCGTCATCAACGATAAATTTCAAGTACATGGCTATCCGAATATGTACATTCTTGACGGCTCGGTGATACAAGGAAATCTTGGAGTAAATCCAAGTCTTACGATTACTGCATTGAGTGAATATGCGATGGAACAAATTTCTGTGAAAGAAGGACACAGTGGAAAAACGCTTGACCTGCTGCTGCGCGAGCAAACAACGCAGCATGTGAGCGGGTAATCTTAGCGCGTAAGTTTTCTTGTTCATCTTTTCGGGTAAATATTTTTTTTATTTTGGCGAATTAATTAACCTAAAATCAAATTACCATGAAAACATTTTTTCTTTCAACCCTGATTGTTATCTCGCTCGTTTTTGGATTCACTTCTTGCGGTGATGACGACAATGGCGGTGGTCCCTGTTCGGCAGCTTGGGCTTCTGAAGTGTCAGATGAAATTAATACGCTAACAGCAGCAGCTCAGGCGTATGGAGTAAGTCCCTCAACTACTACTTGCAATGCATATAAAGATGCAGCGCAAGATTATGTTGACGCATTAGAATCCTACAGAGGATGTTCCACGCTAACCGGCACATCACGCACCGACTGGGAAAACGCTATTGCCTCTGCGCAGGCGTCAGTTGATGCTATTTCTTGTTGAGCGTTCCAAATATTATTTAACAGCCAACCTGCCAGCGGGGGTGGCTGTTATTTTTTACGAGCAGATATTGGTAAGGCTACGAGAGAAGCGAATCAGCAAAGCGGCTAATCTCGGCATACACAAACGCTAACTCATTTTCAGTAATGCAATAAGGCGGCATTACATAAATCGTATTTCCAAGCGGGCGCAATAAGATTCCCCGTTCAATAAAGAAATCATAAATCCGTGCGCGCTCTTTATTTAGATAAGAGGTGGCGTCCTTTGTTTTTAAATCAAATGCGAGGATAGTTCCCCGTGTGCGCACGTTTTCAATCTTTGGATTCCGCACAAGCTTCTTTGCAAATGCAACATGGCGCGACTGTATTCTTTTCAGCGATTGTTTGAATCCTTTTTTCTCCACCAAATCCAAGCTTGCGTTTGCGGCAGCACAGGCGAGCGGATTCGCGGTGTAGGAATGTCCGTGAAAGAAAGTCTTCGCGCGGTCATCACTATAGAAAGCCTGATAAATTTCTTCGGTGCAAACGGTTAATCCCAAGGGCATGAAGCCGCCTGTGATTCCTTTTGAAAGACAAATGATGTCGGGTTGGTTTTCTAAGTATTCTGTTGCGAACAGTTTTCCGGTTCTTCCGAATCCTGTCATCACTTCATCGGCAATAGTGAGGATGTTATTTTTTCTGCAAATAGAAATCATCTTATCCAGTGGCTCGGCATCATACATCAACATGCCGCCTGCGCCCAGCACGAGTGGTTCAAAGAGGAAACAGGAAGTCTGCGAGTTGCGAGTTGCGGGTTGCGAGTCGTTGGGGATTGGTTGCCTTCTGCCACTGCCTATTGCCGCTTTCAACTGCTCAATGGATTGTTTTTCTTTTCCCGGCAAAGGAGGCTCAATATGAATTACATCAAATAACAAAGAGGTAAAGGGATTTGTGAAAATGCCCCGTCCGCTTGCCGACATTGCTCCGAACGTATCGCCATGATAGCCGTCTTTGAAAGTGATAATTTTTGTTTTTTGAATTCCTTTGTTGTGCCAGTATTGAATTGCCATCTTCAGCGCCACTTCGACAGCGGTGGAGCCATTGTCGGAGTAAAACACTTTTGCATAATCTCCGGGTAGCAGGCGCACGATTCTTTCCGCAAGGCGAACTGCCGGCTCATGCGTAAACCCCGCGAAGATGACCTGCTCTAATTGCTTCGCCTGTTCTGCTATTTTCTTTGCGATGTAAGGATGCGCGTGTCCATGAATATTCACCCACCAGGATGAAATCGCATCGAGATATTTTTTTCCATTTTCATCAGTCAGCCATGCGCCCTTTCCTTTCACAACTGGAATGGGCGAACGCTCGGTTTTTGCCTGCGTGTAAGGATGCCAGATATACTGCTTGTCGCGCTCGGTTAATTTCATTGGATGAATTGACGGTCAATGTTATCAAATAATCACTGGTCGGTGAAGCCGGAGCGATTTGTCATGAGTACGCTTCCTTTCTTCAATTTCAGCTACAAAAGTATTTCGCAAGAGTAACCTCCGCCACCGCCTGCATGACAAAAATACTCGTGTTTGCCGAGTTTCCCTTTAAACCAACTGAGACAAATATTATCCTTTTGGATAGTGAAAAATGGTGACAAGAGGAGTAGTAAAAAGCAAAACCCCCGTCAATTGACGGGGGTTTTGCTTTTTAATAGAAAAGGAGGTGGATTATCTTGTCACGTTCAGTTTGCGCATCATCACTCCATCACCCAATTGGATTTTTACGAAGTAAACTCCATCAGCAAGGCTGGTGAGGTCCATTACTTTTTGCGCATTGCCTGCAACAGAAATCTGTTCTTCAACAGCCAATTTTCCGGTTACATCATAAATGCCAACCACGCCTGTCTTGCTGTCAATGTCTTTGAAGTTTAATGTAACTAAGCCTCTTGTTGGGTTTGGATACATTTCAACATGGCTTGATAACCATGATTCTTCAATGCCAATGCAAATATTGATTGTAACAGTTTTTGAAACAGAAGATACAGAGCAGCCAAGACTGTCAGCGCTAAGCGTAACTACATAAGGTCCTGTTGCAGTGTAAGTGTAGCTTGGGCTTTCAGCAGTAGAAATATTTCCGCTGTTATCGCCAAATGTCCAATTCCAGTCCCAGTTTGTAGTGTTTTTTGATGTATTAGTGAAATTGATTGGTACGTCTTGGCAGCCAATGTTGTTCACGAGTCCTGAGCTGAAGTTAAGAACCTGATTTACGCCCGGAATGGTAACTGTAACCGCATCAGTAGCCGAACATCCAAAACTGTTTGTAGCGCTAATTGTATAGGTGCCGGAGCCAAGATTTGGGTTGGTGAGCGTGTTCACGCTATTGCTCCATGCGAAAGTAGCGCCTGTTACAGTGCCGCCAACAATAACAGAGTCAAGGTTTGTAGTTTGACCGCAACCAATGCTTAAATCAAGGTCGTTGATACTAACAGAAATTGCGTTAACAGAAACCCGAATCGTCTTTGTAATTGTATCCGGAGTTGCGTCAATAATTGTTGCGATATAATCAGTAGTGGAAAGAGGTGTTGCGCTTGTTGTCGGGCTAAACGGATTTGTTAACCCAGCGCTTTGAGGCTCCCATGACACCGTGTAAGGACCTGTGCCGCCTATGGGATTAACGCTCAAGCTAACTGTTTCGCCCGGGCAGATTGAATTATCAGAAGCGGTGATTTCAGATGTAAGCGCAGGGTCAATAGTCAGGTAAGCAGTAAAAGCAAAGTTTTGAATTGGGAATTCTTCACATTCTTCAGGTTCGCCAACTACGCCATTGCCATTGCAGTTATAAGCGATTCCATTGATGCCTGTGAGATTGGTTTGACCAGCCCATGCAATCATTCTCCACAAGCTGTTTAATTCAAATACCGAGGGGTAAGCAAAACATGCGCCACCGCAACGGTCGCCATATCCGGCAAGCACGGTGAATGTGTGATTAGCAGTGTCGCCATAAAAGTGGATGCCTACTAAAAACCTGTTATTTGGATAAGTGAGTTGCAAATCTGGATAAATCGTGAGCATTCCGAGCTGAGCGGGTCCGGGGGTAAGTGAAGTATTAGTGATAATTAAGGTGTCATATAAAACGGTATTTACAATTACTTCTTGCCCGTTTACCTGAAGCCCTAAAGCACCCTGCCATGCATAGACGCTTACCTCCACAGTATCAAATGTACCCTCAGTATTCTCATGCGTAACTAACAACTGAATGCTATCAACTGTAACCGGGGTAGAACTGCGCGGATAACCCACTAAGTTATTTGCGTCATAAAGCGTATCAACTGCTACAACTCCCCATGATAACGCAAAGCGGTTTGTATCGTTTTCATCGTAATTGGAATTCAAATCCCAGATGAAGCGCTCGTAAACTTTGTTTTCGTCAACGGTAACAATTTCATCCACCGCATCATAATCCACGATAATTTGCTGAACTGCCCTGCTGCCGCTGTTTGCAGGCATCCTGTTGCCTTTCAATGCGTCAACCTGAGCCTTGTCAATCGCCTTCATGCCTGCGGGAACGCGGCTGGGGCTGATAGCAGTTTTTTGAAATGGCGTTTGCCCGAACACGCTCAGGCTGATAACCATGATAACCAATGTTGTAATGATGTTTCTCATGACTGTTTTTTGTTTATAAAAATTTTAGAGTTGTTTTGAGGGGTGTAAAAATAAACTATTCACTTGTTTTTCAAAACTGTTGCAATAATTTATTCCTAACACTCCGTTAATAGTAGGATTGACTGTATAAAAGGCGAAAAGGATGCACGGCTGATTGTCAGGATTGTGTCATGCCTTTTTCAAAGCAGTTGCGGCAACGCGCTTCATACACATCTTTTTCGCCAATCACCACCGTATCTTTTGATGCCACCTTGCGATAAGAGCGCGAGGCGATGTTGCCGCACACCACGCAAATGGCGTGGAGTTTTGTGATATATTCAGAAGTGGCAAGCAGTTGGGGCATCGGTCCGAAGGGCTGCCCTTTGAAATCTAAATCAAGTCCTGCGATAATCACGCGGGAACCTTTCAGCGCGAGCTGTTCACACACATCCGGCAGTTGCGCATCGAAAAACTGCGCTTCGTCAATTGCAATTACTTCTGTATCACCTGCAAGCGAAATGATTTCAGAAGAATGATTTGTGGTAATTGCTGTGATGGCGTTTTTATCGTGCGAAGTAATATTCGTTTCGTGATACCGCTTATCAATTGTCGGCTTGAAAATTTTCACTGACTTGTTGGCAATCGTTGCCCTGCGGATTCTGCGAAGCAGTTCTTCCGTTTTGCCGGAAAACATCGAGCCGCAAATTACTTCTATCCAGCCTTTTTTTGATGCTTCGATATGTGGTTCGATGAACATTGTGCGTTTGGTGTAGTTGTCATTGCGGATTTATGCTGCAATCCCCTGCTTACTTTTAATGAGGAGATGCCGGAACGAGTCCGGCATGACAACGCGGGCAAGCCGAAAAAACTAAATTTGGTTTCAAATATAACTATGATGGATAGAAAAGCAATTCACGCGCAAATCGCCACCCTCAGCGACAAGATTAATTATTTAAACGAACGGCTTTCGGAAGAAAAAAACCTGCATCCTGTAGAAGTGGATTTGCTTAATGGCTATGCCCGCGAGTTGCAAGACATGATAGAAAGTCTGGGAAAAGTGAAGCCTGAATTTACGGTATTGAAAAATGAAGAACCGAACGCGGTTGTTTCTCAAGCGGAAGAAACCCCGGAGCCGGTTGCAGAACCCAGAAGAATAGAACGCGCAGTGGAAAAGAAAACGGATTTTGATGTGAAGCCTCGCCAGTTGATTCCTGAAAAGAAAGAAGCGATAAAAATTCCCGATGACACGGAAGCATTCTTAGAGGAAGAGAAAACAGTTCCTCCCTTGAAGATGCAGCCCGATGCGGAAACACCCGTGAAGAAAAAAACAACTGAAAAAACGCAGGAGAAAGAACAGGTTTCGCTGAACGAACGCTTTAAAAAAGAGACAACCGCATTAGCTGACAAGCTGAAAGGCAAAAAGAAAAGTTTGAAAGATTCATTCGATTTGAATGAGCGCTACTCGTTTATTGAAAATCTGTTTGGTGGCAGCGCTGAACAATTCAACCGCGCATTGCAAGACCTCGGCAAATGCGGCTCGCGCGAAGAGGCGGAGCAATACATTAAGAATGCAGAAACAAAGTTTGCTTGGAGCGAAAAGCCCGATTTGGCAAAACGCTTTTCAGGGCATGTGTTGGAAATGATAGGGTAATGAATACAAAAACCGCAGAGTACGCTAAGGTTTGCGCAGAGGCTCAGGAGCATTGGTTGTATTTCTCGTTTATCTCTGCGTTTTTTTTCTCTTTCCCCTCTGCGGTTTCTGCATTTCTCATTTTGTTTTTTTTCATCCTGCAATTCTTCACCACAGTTGGAGCAACAAGCCCTTTCCGATAAATTAGATTCACTTCATGCAGAAGTAAGCGAGTTGAAAGCGCTGCTTGAAGAAAAAAAGAAAACAACAGATACGCTTCCAATTGCACAACCGAAAGTTGATTCCGCAGTCATTGTCAAAAAGGCTGAGCAACTTCCGCTAACCGAAAAGCTAAAGCAAAAGGAAACTCCGCAGAAGCAAAAGCCAAGAACACCGGCAAATGACACCACTTATCATTATTACACCAATGGAAAAATTTCTGTAAAAATCACCCCTTGGCAGGAGAGCAAACGTCAGCTATACTTCTATGATTTGAAAGGCGTAAAAACTTTTGAATTGGAAGATGTGCGCCACAATTATTCTATTACAACACATTTAAAATTTCATCCGAATGGGGCGGCATCCAAAGCGGAAATTCACAACAATCCTGGCGCAAGCCGCTATTGGTAGGAAACAAAAATCACGTTTGATACAACCAACGAGCCGCTGGTAAAATACAGCCGTCAAATGCCGCCAGAGCATCTTGATTTGGAAGGAAATCTCCCTTCCTTTTGGAACAAGCAAAAACAGCAATGGGTGAAGCAGGAAATTGTGAAGGAAACCTCAACGCCCGATGGGAAATGAATTGATTGTGTTTAAAATAATTTCCGTTGCGCCTTTATTTTCCTGAATAAAATCACTTGCAGCCTGCGCAGCTTTTTGATGCGCGTCCTTATTCGTGAGCAAATTGAAAGTCTTCGTTTTTAATTCATCTGCATCCTGCACAACAAAAGCGCCACCGCGATTTACCAACTCAGCCGCCTCGATAAACTTGTGATGTTTTGGTCCGAAGAAAACGGGAACGCCCCACACCGCAGGCTCCAGTACGTTGTGCAACCCTTCGCCAAAGCCTCCACCGATGTAGGCAACATCTGAGTATTTATAGAGTCGCGATAAAATTCCGATGCTGTCAATAATAAGGATGTTGCTTTCTTTGGCAAGCGCAGGCGAGAGTGATGAATAAAGAACGGACTTGCGGTTGAGCGCAGCCTGAATTTTCGTTACGTAGTTTTTGTCAATGTTGTGCGGTGCGATGATGCAGGTGAATTGCTTTGTAAAATCGGGATGGTTGAGCAGCGGCAAAACAACACCTTCATCTTTCGGCTCAAGGCTGCCCACAAGAAATAATTTCTTTTCGCCTTTGAATGTTTCGATGAGTGGAAATTTCTTGCCTTCATTTAGAATAGAAGCAACACGGTCAATCCGTGTGTCGCATGCTTTGGTTACGTTTTGAAATCCATTTTTCAGCAATACTTCTTTTGTATGTTCATCTTGTACAAAAATGTGCGTGAAGCATTGCAGCATAGATTTGAAAAGGCTGCCGTACCACTGAAAAAAAATAGTGTCTTCCCGAAACACCGCTGAAATCAAAATAGAAGGCGTATTTTCTTTTTGTAGCGTAGTTAAATAATAATACCATAAATCATAGCGCACAAACACCGCAAGCCGCGGCTGCGCGATTGACAAAAATCGCGCAGCATTTTCTTTTGTATCAATCGGCAGATAGAATACAAGCGCATCGGGATTTTTTTTCTTCACGATTTCATAACCGCTGGGGGAGAAGAAGGTGATGATAGCCTCACCCCCGCCCCCTCTCCAATAGAGAGGGGAGTCCGAACTGTTTCCCGTTTCCCTGCTTTGTTTTTTTTCTTGCAATGCCTGTATCATCGGCAACGCTTGCTCGTATTCTCCCAGCGAGGAGCAGTGAAACCAAATGCGGTGAGGGTGGGAGGGGAGTTGCTGCAATTCATCCCAAATGTTTTTCCTGCCGTCAATCCACTTCTTCGCTTTGGAGTTGAATGGCGCAATCAAGTTTGCGCCAAGCGTGTAAAGAGCGAGCGCGAAATTATAAAGCGGAAGGCTGAGGGATTTCAAAGTTCAAAGTTGAATAACAAACTTCAGCGATAAAAGGAAATCACCAAGTCCATCATTATTTATTGCTTTTCTTTTTAGAGCGCACACGCGGTTTGGCAGCAGAGGCGCGGGGCGTAAGAGTGAGGCGATATTCCTTTTCATTTATCTTCTCGCTCCCTTCATACAGCGCTTCAGGGTCAAAGTAGGCTTCATTATCCCACTCTGCCGTATCAAAACTTACATGAGCGGTGCTGAACAACTTTACATCACGTAATTGACGATAGATGCCTTTGTTCAAATAGGGCTTCATGTCAAACAGCAGCCTTTCACCGTTGGCAAAGGTGAGCGCTAATTTGTAGTCATCCAGAGGTTTCACTGCTTTGATTGCAAGATAGCTGCGCATTATTCAAAATTATCTTAAAGGTTGAATTTTGAAAGGCTTTTTCCCGTTTTGACAAAGTTTTCGGTTGGAAAGCAATTCCTCCCTGTGAATCTCAATCCATGCGCTGATTAATCTGCGCTGCTTTGCGGGGAGGACGCCTTTCGTCAGTTCACAATCACGGATATTCATCACAGCAACATTATCCTGAAAATAAACATGAATATGCGGTAGTCCGTGTTCTTTCAGTGCATAATACATGCGAATGATGATTCCAAAAAACATTGAAATGGTGGGCATAAAACGAATTTACAATGCAGGAAGCTCCTCTTCTTATTCCTGGTTAGTAATAATAAAACTTCTCCGTTTGTGACCTATAAAACGGAATCACCCAGCCGAATTTTATACTCACGAAAATATCTTTGCGCACGTTGTCGTCTTTGCGCTGCTCGTCATAGTTCCAGCTTCTGCGGTTTTTTGTGAATGCTTCCATTATTTCAACGCCAGCGTAACAGTTGATGCGCTTGTGTTTTGAGTCAACAAAAAAATAGCCGATGAATTGCGTGAGCATAAATCCGTTTGTGAGCCGGTCGTAGCCTTTCTTGTATTCCTTGCTCAACATGGGCGCTTCATTGTCGTTCACCTCAATGCCGATTTTGTGTTGCAGATAGCCTGCGCCCAGCAATACCATTAATCCTGAATTGATATTCGGTTTTTTGAAAGGAATTATTTTTCCGCCTTGTAATTGCAACGAAAAACCTTTCTGCGAAAAAGTATAAGTGGCGAGCAAGCCGCTTGCGCTAATGAGCAATCCTGTTTCGCCCGTGATGTTTTCAAGCATGTCGGTTTCCTTCACATTCCGGCTGAATAAATAACTTCCTTCCAGTCCAATCACCACATTTTTTTGTGTCTTCACGCCAAATCCTGCTCCGAGTGAGTTACTCAATCCGAAACGGTCGCTCATATCTGCCAGCGGAAGATTTAATCCATAATGAATATGCAGCATGGAAAAGCTTACAACAGAATCTTTCAGCACCGATTGCGACTGGCTGAATGCTGAAAGCGAAAACAACAAGAAAAAAGAGGAAACTAAAATGCGGTTCATAAGTGCCAAATCACTGTGGATTTATTTGCGCAATTTCGGGAAATGCCGGTTTCAAATATACCTATATTTGCCGCCTGATTTTACGCATGATTGCAATGAAAGAAATCCAGATGGTTGACCTCCGGTCTCAGTATGAAAAAATCAAACCGGAGATTGATGAGGCGATTGCCGAAGTGTTGCAATCATCTGCGTTTATCAATGGTCCTGCGGTAAAGAAGTTTGAGAATGAATTAGCCGCTTACGTTGGTTGCAAACAGGTAGTTGCCTGTGCCAATGGAACAGATGCGCTGCAAATAGCTTGCATGGCGCTGGGCTTGAAGCCGGGTGATGAAGTAATCACAACGAATTTTACGTTTGTCTCCACCGCTGAAGTGCTTTGCCTGCTTGGATTAAAACCTGTGCTCACGGATATTGACGCGCTCACGTTTAACATTGATGTGCAAGACATTGAGAAGAAAATCACTCCGAAAACGAAAGCGATCATTCCGGTTCATCTCTATGGACAGTGCGCTGACATGGAATCAATCATGCAGCTTGCGAAGCAGCACAACTTGTTTGTGATTGAAGATACCGCACAAGCAATTGGCGCGGATTTTAAATTCTCAAACGGCTCGGTGAAGAAAGCAGGAGCAATCGGGCATATCGGCACGACTTCTTTTTTTCCTTCAAAAAATCTTGGCTGCTACGGTGATGGTGGCGCTATTTTCACTAATGATGATGCGATTGCTTATGAATTGCGCAGCATCGTGAATCACGGACAAAAGGTGCGTTATGAATATGAAATGATTGGCGTGAACTCGCGCCTCGATACAATTCAGGCTGCAATTCTTGGCGAGAAACTGCCGCATCTCGATGATTATGCAACTGCAAGAAACAAAGCCGCTGACTATTATGATAAGGCATTTGCAGGAATTAAACAAATTAAAACTCCGTTTCGCGCAGCCAATTCAACGCATGTTTTTCACCAATACACATTAACGCTCAATGGAGTTGATCGTGATAAACTCAAGGAAACCCTTGCAGCGCAAGGCATTCCGGCAATGATTTACTATCCGAAACCTTTACATGCCCATCCTGCGTATAAAGACTTAAATCGCAAAGACAGCGAGTTTCCGGTTGCGGTGGATTTAAGCAAAAGAGTGTTGTCATTACCCATGCACACAGAGTTGGACGAAGAGCAATTGGAACACATAACAAAGAGCATTTTAGATTTCGTCAACAAACTATAAACATAAAATTTTAAACTCCCAACCATGAATATCTCCATTATCGGCAGCGGCTACGTAGGATTAGTAACCGGCACCTGCCTCGCAGAAACGGGTAACAACGTGATTTGCGTGGATATTGACAAAGAAAAAGTGCTGAAAATGCAAAGCGGTGTGGTGCCGATTTATGAGCCCCACCTCGATGTGTTGTTTGAACGAAACATCCGCGAAGGTCGCCTCACTTTCACCACTGACCTCGCTGATGCAGTGAGCAAAACAAAAATTATTTTCCTCGCATTACCTACGCCTCCCGATGAAGACGGCTCTGCTGATTTGTCTTATGTGCTTGGCGTTGCCGAGCAGTTGGGCGTAATCATGGATGAATATAAAGTCATCGTTGATAAGAGTACAGTTCCCGTTGGCACTGCTGATAAAGTAACTGCTGCGATTAAGAAAAACTCAAAAGTGGAATTTGACGTTGTGTCAAATCCTGAATTTTTGCGCGAAGGTTTTGCAGTGGATGATTTCTTAAAGCCCGACAGAGTTGTTGTAGGAACAAGTTCTGAGCGCGCAAAGAAACTCATGGAAGAATTATACAGACCTTATGTTCGCCAGGGCAACCCGATCATTTTCATGGATGAAAAGTCTGCTGAGTTGACCAAGTATGCTGCGAATGCTTTCCTCGCTACAAAAATCACCTTCATGAATGAAGTGGCGAATTTTTGTGAGAAGGTAGGAGCGAATGTGGACATGGTGCGCATTGGCATCGGCTCTGACAGCCGCATCGGAAAAAGATTTTTGTTCCCCGGCATTGGTTACGGTGGAAGCTGCTTCCCGAAAGACGTGCAGGCGCTTGCCAAATCAGGCAAAGACAACGGATATGAATTTGGTATTTTGAAATCGGTGATGGCAATCAACGAAAAACAAAAGACCATCATCATTCCGAAAGTGAAAGAACACTTTGGCGACAATGGTCATTTGAAAGGCAAGAAAGTTGCACTGTGGGGATTGGCGTTCAAGCCCGACACAGATGATATTCGCGAAGCTCCCGCACTTTATATTATTGATGAATTGCTCAAGAGCGGTGTTGAAATCACAGCATTTGACCCTGAAGCAATGACCAACGTAAAGAAGAAAATTGGCGACAAAATCAAATACGCAGAAGACCGCTACGCTGCATTGAAAGATGCCGATGCGCTCATTATCGCAACTGAATGGGGTGAATTCCGTTCGCCTGATTTTGAAAAGATGGCTGCGCTGATGAAAGGCAAAGTAATCTTTGACGGTCGGAACCTTTACGAGCCGAAAGACATGAAAGAAAAGGGTTTTATTTATCGCAGCATCGGACGCGAAGCAGCGAATTGAATCTCTATTTTTTTAAAGAGTTTCAAAAGGCAGACACAGAAGTGTTTGCCTTTTGTGTTTTAGGTTCACTCCCTGTCTCCCGCGAGATTGCATCTCGTGGAAATATTTCTGCAAGATTCCATCTTCATGCGTTGGCTCTCTCTTTGTTTAAGTTTATTCAATCATTTTAATTTTTATCAAGCCTGTCTTTCCGCAATAATCGCTCGCGCTGCTATAAAGATATTCCCAAGGTTCATCAACAAATCCCGCCTCAACCGGATTGTTATGTAGGTAATCTAATTTCTGCCGCATCACATCATTGTCAAATAACTCAATCGGATTATTATTCTGCTGCCAGAACTGAAAATCATTGTTGTTCGGATTGAATTTTCCCGCGCGTTCCATCATCCACTCTCGTCTGCTTTCCTGCGGATTTTGTGTAATGGCTTCCCGCAATCTTTTTGAAGTAAATTTTTTCAGGACTCCCAAAATAAATTCCATTGGCTCGCCTGTAGTGCCGATGATGAGATGAACGTGGCTGGTCATAATACACCAAGCGTAAAGTTCAAGCCCGTTTTCGCGCATGCAATAAGAAAGGCTGCTGACGAGAATATCTTTATACGTTCTGCGGATAAATACATCTATTCAATTGACTGTTGCAAACGAAACGAAATACAGTTTTTCCTGATCTCTGATTTTGTGGTTGCGGCTCATGGGAAATTGTCAGGGGAAGTACAAGCCCACGCATGAATCCCGTACATACAGGATTGCAAATATATTCCCACGAGATGCAATCTCGCGGGAGAGGAGGGAGAAGTCAGTACTCGAATTGCAGGTAGCTTTGCAGCATGGCTGCCATTAAAAATCAAAAGGATATTCTGGAGAAACTGAGCATTGAGCGACTGAACCCGATGCAGGAGGAGGCGCAACTTGCGATACATGCCTGTGATGAAGTGATTTTGCTTTCGCCCACGGGAACGGGCAAGACCCTTGCCTTTCTGCTGCCTATCATACAGGAACTGGATGCCGCCTGCACGGAGATACAAGCGCTGATCATTGTGCCGTCAAGAGAATTGGCGATTCAAATTGAGCAGGTGATCAGGAATATGGGGACGGGTTATAAAACGAATGCGGTGTATGGGGGGCGAACAGGCTCCCGCGATAAGAGCGATTTGAAGCATCGCCCGGCAATTCTGATTGGCACTCCGGGAAGAATTGCGGATCACCTGCGAAAGCAGACTTTTTCAACCGAGAAACTTACCACGCTGGTGCTTGACGAGTTTGACAAATCATTGGAGGTGGGCTTTGAAGCGGACATGGCGGAGATTATGGCTGCCTTGCCGAAGCTGCGCAAAAAAATATTGACCTCTGCTTCGCAGCGTGTGCAGGTGCCGGGTTTTGTAAGGCTGAGAAATCCGACTTCTATCAACTATTTAGAGGACGGCATTCCGCAGCTAAAAGTGAAAACAATCATCTCACCTGAGAAGGATAAGCTGAACACGCTGGTGGCAGCGCTTCGTCATCTGGGCAATCAGCCCGGAATTGTCTTTTGCAATTTCAGGGAAAGTATTCAGCGCGTGAGCGACTTTCTTTTCGACAATAAGATCAACCACGGCTGCTTTCATGGCGAGATGGAACAACGCGACCGCGAGAGAACACTCATTAAGTTTCGCAACGGAACGCACCAACTCATCATTGCCACCGACCTTGCTGCAAGAGGGATTGACATCCCTGAGATAAAATTTATTATCCATTTTCATCTTCCGGCAAAAAGCCATGAGTTCATGCACCGCAACGGAAGAACCGCCCGCATGAACAGTGAAGGAACCGCTTATGTGCTGAAATGGGAACACGAAGCGCTGCCCGCTTTTATCAACGACCCGGAAGTGGAAGTGATAAAACAGGGCGCAACACCCGCGGCTTCTTTATGGACTACGCTGTATATCACAGGCGGCAGAAGAGATAAAATCTCGAAGGGAGATATTGCCGGCTTGTTCTTTAAGCAAGGCAACCTGCGGAAAGACCAATTGGGCGCTATTGAACTCAAGCAAGATTGCGCATTTGTTGCGGTGCCCCAATCAATTGTGGAGAAACTGATTCCATTAGTAAATAACAGCAAGCTGAAGACAAAAAAAGTAAGGGTAACTGTGATTTAGAGTTTGGAGTTTGCTCCCGTCTCCCGCGAGATTGCATCTCGTGGGAAGAATAGAGCAAGAATGATTCTTCATGCGCGGGCAACAAACCGCAAGAAGATGTCGCGCCTCAATTCTTGCGGCAGATAAAGTGCGCAAATTTCTGCGCTGGTTTTGAATAAAACCGATCTTGCATTATCCCCTAAACGATAAAGAGGCAAGTCGGCAGCGGAATCGTATTCAAGGTGATGTTTCCAGCCGCCCTGTTATTATTGGCGACTCCACTGTTGCCAATAAATATGCGATTGGCGCGCAGGGACATGGTTTTACATTCCGGCATCTGGAGAGTTCACCACAGCAAAGAATATTACGAGCAGTTAGGCTATAGTTTATACATCACCACAGAATCGGAGGCGCAATTCCGTGCGGAGCAAATAGCGAAAGTGTATGGATGGCGCTGGAGAATAGAAAGTATTTTCAAATGCTGGAAAAGCCAATTTCATTTACAGCGCTTGATTCCACAGCATGTTTCCCTATCAAAGGAATGGGTAAAAGCCATCCTTTAAATGCTGCTACTTTTCATCGTGCTGTTTCAGGTAGCAGTGTATAATTATCTGATACCAAAAACAACAACTACGCGCAGCATCAGCCTGACCAAACTGAGCCGCTATCTTGCAGATAACATCCAATTATTTTTTGAAAAAAATCTAAGTCAAATAGAACCCTCCCTACTCAACTATTGCACGTATGAAAAGCGACACGACAGGAAGAATTTTATTGAAAAACTAAAATCAGGTTGACGCCAATGCGCTTTGCGGGGCAGCGGTATCTGCAAGGAAGACGACAGCCGTCAGTCAACAGTCGAGAGCAAAAGAAACCTTAGTGGAAAACAATCCAATATGCACCCGCATGATTAGTGGTGTGAGAACCTCTCCCCGTCACCGACAGGTGGCAGGGCGGGCTACTCGATTGGCGGTAGTTTTTTATCTATAAGTTCACATCAGCGAGGGTTAATACGGCAAAGAATAATTTCCCTCCCGGATATAGTATTGTGTACCGCTGCTGGTTGCAAGGTCAGCACGGAAGATACCCTTGATATCACCGAAAACAACACAAGCTGCCTTGTTCAGGCTGTCAATGGTTGCAGTGAAGGTACCCGATGAAGCGGTAGCCACAGAACCATTGGCCAGTATTATGTCTATACGGATGCAACCTGTGGCGCACAGGGCGTGACTGGTGTCATCCTGAAAGGGAAATGCCGGAAGCCCGGAGAATATAAGGGTATCAATCCCGCTTCCAGTCGGGAACGTACCGTCAAAATCGAAGAACTTCCAGGTGTCAATTGCCTGGGTGTAGCTGTACGTCCCGATATAGCCGTTGAAAGTGGTTGTATCATCTCCGAAGCGAAATCTTGCGTAGTATGTAGTATCGCGTTGGTCGCAGAGCGTTCCTGTCCAACCGCACTCACAAACACATTTGCAACTGTCATAATAATCGAAGTAGGCATGAACCAGATTCGGAGGGCAATGGTAATTGAAATTGACGGTATCCTGCTGGCATATACAATATTCAGTGCCGGGTCCTGACCATGACAAAGTATCCTTATACATGCAGGGCGAACAATCCTTATCACAATTCGAATAACGTAAACTGATAGGATCTTCTTTACATGATTGTACGAACATTACTAAACCTATAATTAGCACTGTGAAGAAAAGAGTGATGCGGGATGATGTCATCTGTTTGTTATTTGAAACTTAATAAGTTTGGTCTTAAAATTACCGCCAAATTGTACATACCCGTACCTCCCACCCCACTCCCAGTTACCGTTGTCCCCCGAATCCGTCATGTTTCCCGCACCTGAAAGGCTGCCGGAGGTGCGACTATCTCCCCGAAAATACATCTTTTTATTCCCTATCCAAATCCCCGCTTTGCAGGGCAGTAGAATCTGCAAGGAAGACGACAGTCGTCAGTCAACAGGCGAGAGCAAAAGAAACCTTAGTAGAAGACAATTCGATAGGCACCCGCATGATTAGTGGTGTGAGAGCCTCTCCCCGTCACCGACAGGTGGCGGGGCGGGCTACTCGATTGGCGGTTAGTGCTTCTATTTTGGTTTATAATTCATATCCAATACGCCATCTCCTTGCATAATAGTGAAATGTTTTTTCTCAGTTGCATTCTTGTTCCTAAACTCCTCCAAAATTGTTGTAACCGCAAGGTAAGGGTCAACTACATCTGCAAACAATGACATCTCTCCACTTCCAATATCTCCATCGTCACAGCGTCCATTGCCCGTCCAACCCAAATGTTCGTTTATAATATTTCTAATTTCTTCTCTTCTTGTAAGGTCGTCACCTGTTCCCCAAGTTTCGAGCTTAAAACTTATCTGAAGGGTATATTGCTTGTCGTATGGAATTTCAGCATAGCCCTCAGCGATTTTCTCACTGATTAGAGTATTGATTTTGTCTTGAAGTTCTTTATTCGATGCTTCGTTTATCCTTATATACTGACCAGTTTGCCCAAGATTTCCCCAATGAGTAATCGCTCCCCACCTTCGCTCGCGTCCCGCGAGTGAATCTTTTCTTTGCCTCCGGCATTTTAAAATTTCGCAGAAGAGGTCAGCTAAACTTTAGATAATGAAGGCAAGATGCCTGATAAATGCTCACTCGCCAGAGGCGAGCGAGGGCAACAGAAATCAGTTTGAAGTTTATCGTTTAAAGTTTGAAGTGAGTTGAACTTCAAACCTCAAATTTCAAACTCTCTCCTCCCAAAAGTATTCCACATTAGTTGGTTAGTTGCGTGGTGTTGGATAACGGGGGTTTTTACTTTCTTTGCAGCCTTATCTATCAAAACGAAAAATGAAGAGAGTTCTCATTACAGGCGCGGCAGGTTTCCTCGGCTCCCACCTCTGCGACCGTTTCATTAAAGAAGGTTGTGAAGTTATCGCCATGGATAACCTCATTACCGGCAGCCTCCGCAACATTGAGCATCTGTTCAAACTCAAGCAGTTTGAATTTTATCATCATGATGTTTCCAAGTTTGTTTTCGTTCCCGGAAAGTTGGATTACATCCTGCATTTCGCTTCGCCCGCAAGCCCGATTGATTATTTAAAAATTCCGATTCAAACTTTAAAAGTAGGTTCACTCGGAACACACAATCTGCTTGGCTTGGCAAAAGCGAAGGGCGCGAGAATCATCGTTGCTTCCACATCTGAAGTGTATGGCGACCCGCTTGTGCATCCGCAAACGGAAGACTATTGGGGGCATGTGAATCCCATTGGTCCGCGTGGCGTCTATGATGAAGCAAAGCGTTTTCAGGAAGCGATTACAATGGCATATCACCGTTTTCATGGATTGGAAACAAGAATGGTGCGCATCTTCAATACCTATGGTCCGAGAATGCGCCTGAATGACGGGCGCGTGTTGCCCGCATTTATCGGGCAGGCAATTCGCGGGGAAGATTTAACCGTGTTTGGCGATGGCAGCCAAACCCGTTCGTTCTGCTACGTGGATGATTTGGTAGAAGGCATCTATCGCCTGTTGCTCAGTGATTATGCAGGTCCGGTGAACATTGGCAACCCAACTGAAATCACGATTAAAGAATTTGGCGAAGAAATTATCAAGTTGACAGGAACGAAGCAAAAATTGGTTTTCAAAGATTTGCCGACTGATGACCCGAAACAACGCAAACCGGATATTACGCTGGCAAGAAAGGAGTTGGGCTGGGAGCCGAAAGTGAGCAGGCAGGAAGGCTTGAAAATCACGTATGAATATTTCAAGCAACTGCCGCAGGATGAGTTGTTCAAGAAGGAACATCAGTTTGAAGATTATATAAAGAAATAATAGCCTCCTGCTCGCCTCCACGTAAGGCTGAAGAAGGAATCCAAGTTGATGCTCCTTTCCGAAGGAACGCAATAAAGTTAGGACTCCCTTCTCCTTTGGAGAAGGGGCGGGGATGAGGCTTTTAAATAACCACCCACTCGCATGTATAATGACCTTATCAACGGGAAGGCAAAGCTTGCCGTTATTGGCTTAGGCTATGTCGGACTCCCTATTGCGCTTGAGTTCGCAAAGAAAATTTCAGTCATCGGATTTGATATTAATGAGGAGCGCGTCAAGATGATGAAAAAGGGGATTGATCCCAGCAACGAACTTGTTGCCGAAGATTTCATGGGCACCGATATTTTATTCACGCACAAAGTGGAAGACCTGCGCAAAGCAAAGTTTTTCATCGTTGCCGTTCCCACCCCGGTAGATGTGCATAAAGTGCCTGATTTAACTCCCGTGTTGAGCGCGTCAAGAAGCATCGGCAAGGTGTTGAAGAAAGGCGACTATGTGGTGTATGAATCAACAGTGTATCCCGGATGCACCGAAGAAGATTGCCTGCCAATTCTTGAAGAACTTTCCGGTTTGAAACTGGGAAAGGATTTTAAAATCGGTTATAGTCCTGAAAGAATTAATCCCGGTGATAAAGAACACACGCTTGCTAAAATTAAAAAAGTAGTTTCCGGAAGCGATAAAGAATCCGCAGAGGTAATTGCGAAAGTGTATGAGATTGTTGTGCAGGCAGGCGTTTACAAAGCGCAATCCATCAAAGTTGCAGAAGCTGCAAAGATTATCGAGAACACGCAGCGCGATTTAAACATCGCGTTGATGAACGAACTCTCCAAGATTTTCGACAAGATGAACATTAACACATGGGATGTGTTGGATGCAGCAGGAACGAAATGGAATTTCTTGAAATTCACTCCCGGCTTGGTTGGAGGGCATTGCATCGGAGTTGACCCTTACTATCTCACGTATAAAGCGATTGGCTTGGGTTACAAACCGGAAGTGATTTTAAGCGGACGCAGAATCAATGACAGCATGGGCGAATATGTCGCAAAGAATGTGGTGCAGCGCTTAATCAAAAAAGGAAAAGTTATTGGCAAATCAAAAGTGTTGGTGATGGGCGCTACGTTCAAAGAAAATGTGAGCGACATCCGCAATTCAAAAGTGGCGGATGTGATTGAGGAATTGAAATCCTATTCGATTAATGTGGAAGTAACGGATGCGTATGCAGATTCGGATGAATTGAAACACGAATACGGATTTGGTCTGGTGAAAAAAATAGGAAAAGGATATGATGCAGTTATTGTAGCCGTTGGACACAAAGAATATCAGAATTTCGATGAAAAATATTTCAAGAGCATTCTGCCGAAAGACGGTATTGTGGTGGATTTGAAAGGGATGTATCGGGGGAAGATTAAAAACTTAGAGTATTGGTCTTTATAGTAACCACGTCATTGCGAGTTTCGCGAATGAAATGAGCGAAACGAAGCAATCCCCAAGTAAGGAGATTGCTTCGCTCGTTCCTTGCTCGCAATGACGGCACTAACAAACTGATGACACAAAGAAAAATTTTAATTACTGGTGGTGCTGGCTTTATTGGCTCACACGCAGTAAGGCTTTTTGTGACAAAGTATCCTGCGTATCAAATTGTAAATCTGGATGCGCTTACCTACGCAGGTAATTTGGAAAACCTGAAAGACATTGAAGCATCACAGAACTATGCGTTTATCAAAGGCGATATTGTAGAAACAGATTTCATCAATCAATTATTTACTGAGCATGCTTTTGATGGGGTGGTTCATCTTGCTGCCGAATCGCATGTTGACCGCTCTATCAGCGAACCGCTTGCATTTGTGAAGACAAATGTTTTTGGAACTGTAAACCTGTTGAATGCAGCGAAGAATTCATGGAAGAATAATTACGAAGGAAAAGTTTTTTACCACGTTTCTACTGATGAAGTTTACGGCACATTGGGCGAAACGGGTTTCTTTACCGAAGAAACTCATTATGACCCGCACTCTCCATACTCTGCATCAAAAGCAAGTTCCGACCATTTTGTGCGTGCGTATGCGGATACGTATGGAATGCCTGTGAAAATCTCCAATTGTTCAAACAACTATGGATCGCACCACTTTCCTGAAAAACTGATTCCGCTTTTTATCAATAACATCATCCATAATAAACCACTTCCTGTTTACGGGCAGGGCGCCAACACGCGCGACTGGCTTTATGTTGTTGACCATGCACGCGCCATTGATGACATTTTCCATAAAGGCAAATTGGGAGAAACCTATAACATTGGCGGCTTCAATGAATGGAAGAATCTTGATTTGGTGAAGCTGATGTGCAAGGTGATGGATAAAAAATTGGGAAGACCTGCGGGCGAATCAGAGAAACTTATCACCTATGTGAAAGACCGCCCCGGGCATGATTTGCGATATGCAATTGACGCGACCAAACTGAATAAAGAATTAGGATGGAAGCCATCCGTTACTTTTGAAGAAGGTTTGGAAAAAACCGTTGATTGGTATCTGCAAAATAGCGAGTGGCTTGCGCGCGTTACCAGCGGTGAATATCAAAAATATTATCAAAAGCAGTATCAGGAGAGATGAATAGTGTATTGAGTGTTGGATAAAACTCCCTCACTCATCACCCAACGCCCAACACTCAACCCCCGACTATGTACGAAACCAAATTCCATTCAGAAGACCTCAGCGGTAAATCCTTCCTGATTACAGGGGGCGCAGGCTTTATCGGCTCTAACATTGTAGAATATTTATTGAAACACCACGCAGGTAAAGTGCGCGTGTTGGATAACCTCATCACAGGCTCTCGCGATAATGTGGAAGATTTCAAAGAGTACCCCGCATTTGATTTTTTTGAAGGTGACATCCGCGATTTGATGATTTGCCGCGAGGCAGTGCAGGATATTGATTACGTGTTGCATCAGGCAGCGTTAGGTTCTGTGCCCCGCTCGCTGAAAGAACCGGAAGTAACGAACTCGATCAACGTAGATGGTTTTGTAAATATGCTGATTGCTTCAAAAGACGAGAAGGTAAAGCGTTTTGTCTATGCTTCCTCCTCCTCCGTGTATGGCGATAGCCGTGACCTGCCGCAATTAGAAGAACGCATCGGTAAGCCGCTCTCGCCTTATGCCGTGAGCAAATATGTGAATGAACTTTATGCAAAAGTGTTTGCCGACAATTATGGTCTTGAAGTAATTGGCTTGCGTTATTTTAATGTGTTTGGTCCAAGGCAAAGTCCGAAAGGCGCGTATGCAGCAGTCATCCCCCTGTTCATTCACGGGCTGATGCACGCACAGGAAGTATTCATCAATGGCGATGGGACGCAAACCCGCGATTTTACTTTTGTGGAAAATGCAGTGCAGGCGAATATTCTGGCAGCCTTCACGCAAAATAAAAAAGCCATTAATCAGGTATTTAATGTTGCCGTGGGAGATAGCTACTCCGTGAGCCAGATGCACAGAATGCTGCGCGAATACACCGGCATCAAAGCAGAACCTTCACACCGCGAATCACGGCAGGGTGAAATCATGAATTCGCTTGCCGACATTTCAAAAGCAAAAACCCTGCTCGGCTACGAACCGCAAATACGCTTTAAAGACGGCTTGAAAAAAACGGTAGAATATTTCCGGCAGAAGATGCCTGCGAAGTAAACGGGTATTCTAAACCTGTTTTCAACATCTGCGTGACAAGTCTTACCTCTCCTTACATCACCTGGCAGAATATATTTGCAAGCGTTCAATCATGAACGCACATTAAGTGGGCAATTACAAAGTTTATATTTCTGATGATTTACGAAAGCTGACGAAAGCAATCGCTCACCCTGATTTTTCTGAAATTGCAATACTCGTTGATGAAAACACCCGCGCCTGCTGTCTTCCACTGTTGCTTCGCGCAGCGCCTGCGCTCAAGAATGCGCTGATTTTAGAAATCCCAGCCGGAGAAAAATTTAAAACAATTGACACTTGCAGCCGTCTTTGGGAAGAGTTGTTAAACAGGCATGTTGACCGCAATGCGCTTTTAATCAATCTTGGCGGTGGCGTGATTGGCGATATGGGCGGCTTCGTGGCGTCCACTTACAAACGCGGCATTGCATTCATCAATATTCCAACAACATTACTTGCGCAGGTGGATGCGACAATCGGGGGCAAGCTGGGCGTTGATTTTGGTAGCGTGAAAAATGCAATAGGACTTTTTGCGAATCCTGTTTCAGTGCTTGTTCATCACGGTTTTTTAAAAACATTACCCGATGCTGAAGTGTTCAGCGGCTTTGCAGAAATGATTAAGCATAGCTTGATAAGTTCTGTGCAGCATTGGAAGAACGTGAAAAAATTAAACCCGCTTAAAACCAACAATTGGGAGATGCACATTCACGATTCGCTTTTGGTGAAAAAGAAAATCGTGCAGCAAGATCCGCTTGAAAAAAATGTACGCAAGGTGTTAAACTTCGGACACACGTTCGGTCATGCGTTTGAAAGTGCGGCACTGCAAAAAGGAACTCCGCTGCTGCATGGACATGCGGTGGCGCTGGGCCTCATAGCTGAATCTTTTTTATCCAATAAGTTAACAGGGTTGAAAGCGGGTGAATTGGAGGAGATTACAACTTTCATCATGCAGTATTATGGAAGCTATTTCTCCAATATTTCAAAAATCAATTGGCAAAAGTGGATTAAGCACGATAAGAAGAACGCAAACGGAAAGTTTAATTTTACGTTGCTGAAATCCATCGGAAAACCTGTTATCAATGTGGATTGTGAGGAAAAGTTGTTGCATCAATCGGTGGATTATCTGAAACGCCATTTATGAAATACCGCGTCCGAAAAAAGGAGAAAACGCTCAAAGGCGAAATAAAACTCGAAGGCTCAAAAAGCATCACCAACCGTGTGCTGATTATCAAAGCGCTTTGCCACGAAGATTTTGATGTGAAGAATTATTCTAACTCTGAAGATTCAGTTACGCTTCTTGAATTGATTAACGCGCAAGACCAAAAAGTGCTGAACGCAAAAGACGGTGGCGCAACTATCCGCTTCATGCTTGCTTTCCTTGCCATCCATGAAGGCGAAGTGATTCTCACCGGATCGGAACAACTTATCGAACGCCCCATTGGTCCGCTGGTGGATGCGCTTACTTCCATGGGCGCTGACATTCAATATCTTGGCAAGAAAAATTATCCACCCGTTCTTATCCATGGCAAAATGCTGAAGCCAACCCGCGTTGATATTGAGTCGGACATGAGCAGCCAGTTTGTTTCTGCGTTGCTGCTCATTTCTCCCATCTTGCGCAACGGACTTATCCTCAAGATAAAAGGCGAAATGGTGTCAAAGCCTTATATCGAAATGACATTGAGCGTGATGAAGCATTTTGGCATCAGCTATGACTGGTCGCAAAATATGATCAGTATTCCAAGGCAGAGTTATTCAGGGAAAAATTTTAATGTTGAAAGCGACTGGTCATCTGCTTCCTATTATTATGAGATGGCTGCGTTTGCAGATGAAGTAGATTTAAAAATTACAGGGCTTAATCGCGTGAGTACGCAAGGCGATTCGTTGATTGCGAAGATGATGGACCAGTTTGGCGTTACCACCACTTTTGTTGAGAATGGCGTTCACCTCACAAAGCGCAATGTGAAGCCGCGCATCTTCGAATATGATTTCACAGGTTGTCCCGATATAGCGCCCACGATGCTTGCCACTTGTGCGGGCTTACATATCCCAGCCCGCATTTCAGGAATTGAGCACTTGAAAATAAAAGAATCAAACCGCATCAGCTCCATGCAGCAAGAACTGCTGAAACTTGGCGCAGCGTTTCAGCGGCATGACAACACCTGGATTTTAAGTCCGGCTACCTCACAATCTTCGCAAACCAATGTTTTTCAAACCTACAATGACCACCGTATGGCGATGTGCTTTGCTTCATTGGCAATGACCGGGCAGGAAGTAATTATTGATGACCCCTCCGTAGTGCGGAAATCCTATCCAACTTTTTGGAATGATTTGAAGAAGATGGGATTTGAAGTGGAGGAAGCGGGTTAATCATTTCTGGAAAAGAATGCCTTTTTTATTTAAAAAAACTTCAATCACGCTGGATTGCGATTTTGAGATAGCGCACAAATCAATCGTAAAAATATTGGAGAACGTAGAAACCAATTATGAATTGGTAGAAGTAATGTAGGGTATTCCCCCGGATTTTTAGGAATCCCAATTTCGCTATATGATATACAGTTTGGGTTTGTCAATCTTGTGATTTTATCTTTGAGTTCACCAATTAGAAATTTTATGTTCTTGCTGTTTTACATTTTGCATAGTTGTGCGTTAGCTGTTGATCTATTTCAATCGAATTTGCTCTATGGAAATAAATGTAATTTTATTTTCGCAGGACTGCAAAACTTACTTCTGAATACTCAATTAATCAAAGGAGCGCGCGTCATTCCTAATTCCAAATTAACCAATGAACCTTTACACGATTGACACCGGCTTTTTCAAACTGGATGGGGGAGCGATGTTTGGCGTAGTGCCGAAATCCATTTGGAACAAACTGAATCCTGCGGATGAAAAAAATTTGTGTACGTGGGCGATGCGCTGCCTGCTGATAGAAGAAGGAAACAAACTTGTGTTGATTGACTGTGGCTTGGGTAATAAGCAGAATGAGAAATTTTTCAGCTACTATGAGCCACATGGAGAAGCAACGCTGGAGAAATCGCTGAAGCAGAAAGGCTTTTCGCCTGGTGATATTACGGATGTGCTGCTCACGCACCTGCACTTTGACCATTGCGGGGGCGCAATCAAAATGGACGGTGAAAAGTATGCGCCTGCATTTAAGAACGCCACGTATTGGAGCGAGGCTGCGCACTGGCAATGGGCGATGTATCCAAACGACCGCGAGAAGGCTTCGTTTTTGCGAGAAAATATTTTGCCGATAGAGCAGAGCGGACAGTTGCGCTTTTTGAAAAAAGTTGATGCGCTGTTTGAGGGATTTGATTATATGCTTTCGGGCGGACACACGGAAGCGATGGTGATTCCGCATATTCGCTACAAAGACAAAACGCTGGTGTATATGGCTGACCTGATTCCTTCATCAGCGCATGTGCCTGTGCCGTATGTGATGGGCTATGATATTCGCCCGTTAGTAACGATGGAGGAAAAAAAGAAATTTCTCGAATACGCCTGCAAGCAGAATTACCTGCTGTTTTTCGAGCATGACCCTGTTGTGGAATGTTGCTCATTGCAAATGACTGAGCGTGGAGTGCGCGTGGAGAAGACGATGCGACTGGAGGAGATTGTGTAAGAAATCTTCCCGCAGATTTACGCTGAATTTTTTCTGCGTTATCCACGTGCAGTTAAATCTGCGAAAATCTGCGGGGAAATTTATTCATGCGCGGCAAACTCATCCGGCTCGATATGAATCAGCACATGCCCTAATTGCGGAATTTCACTGCGCAGCGTATCTTTTAAGCGATGGGAGATGTCGTGTCCTTCTTTCACTGAGATGCGCGCATCCACTGTTGCATGAAGGTCAACATGGTATTTCAAACCGGCTTTGCGGATATAACATTTTTCGGTGGCGACTACCCCCTGCACCGTTTGCGCTACCTGCCGGATGCGGGCTACAAGGTCGTCATACACATGCTCATCCATGATTTCACCAAGCGCGGGGCGAAAAATCAAATAGCAATTGTAAAGAATGAATCCTGAGGCGAAGAGGGCAGCCCAATCGTCAGCCGCTTCGTAGCCCTTGCCGAGCAACAACGCGGCAGAGATGCCAACAAATGCGGCAACGGAAGTAATGGCATCGCTGCGGTGATGCCACGCGTCAGCCTTGAGCGTGGAACTGTCTGTTTGCCTGCTTTTGCGCATCACAAACTGAAAAGAGATTTCTTTCCAAAGAATAATTACCCCAAGCACAACAAGCGTAAATGGCTTGGGCGCGTCATGCGGTGTCCTAATATTCTGAATGCTTTCATAAGCAATGATGGTTGCGGAGACAACAAGAAATGCGACAACAACAAATGTGATGAGCGGCTCCACGCGCCCGTGTCCGTAGGGGTGATTTTCATCTGCGGGCTTGCTGGAATATTTTAACCCAACAAGTACCAGTAGCGAAGAAAAAATATCTGTTGTGGATTCAATGGCATCAGCAATCAACGCATACGAGTTGCCGAAATAACCCGCCAGCCATTTTACGACAGCGAGGGCGGCATTTCCCGCTATGCTGAAATAAGCAGTCTTGATTGCTGTTTGTTCATGATTCATCAGCAACGCGCGATCATCTTATTTGGCCGTTACAATCTCAAAAGTATTCGTCACTTTTCCGAGCATGTAATCCATCATCGGATATTCAAACACTACTTTTTTACCTTCTTTAGATTTGAGATATTCCCCTTTTACTTCTTTCACATTTTCCGGAAGGTAAATAACGGTTGTGATTTTTCCCGTGCCGAACATCATTTCAAACATGCCCATTTCATCTTCTTTTACTTTCGGTTTGCTGATGATTTTGGTGGTGCGTGTGAACACCCCACCTTTCATGGCATATTTCGTTTCGGTTTTCATATCGCCAAGCCCGCCCATGCCAAGCATGTCTTCTTCTTCACCGCCACCGCCTGCTTCTTTTTTCTGATTGTCTTCAATCTGTTTGGTGAGGGCTTGCAAATCAGCCATGTCGCGAAAATTCATTTTTATGCCCATGTTGAGGTATCCCTTTTCTCTGCCGCCCTGCATGAAGCCCTTCATGCGCTCGAGTAGTTCCTTATTTTTTGGGTCGGCAAGCACACTGCTGTCAAGCGTTTCCCTGTAGTCGAACACAGAGTCAATTTCACCTTCAGGAAAATCTTTCCAGATATATTCATTGATTGCTGCATCATCTACCTGTTCCATTTGTTCTTGTCCTGTACTGTCACCCAGCAAGCCCGACATTTGCGTTGCCATCATGCGGATGCTGGGAATCATATCTGCATAAACTTTGTATTCACCGGAACCGTTTTCGTTCAGGTAAATTTCTTCAGTCATATTATCACAGGAGTGTAGGCTCAGAACAGCGAGGCACAGAAGCAGGTAGCGAAGGGTTTTCATGGAAAAGATTTTTTTCAAAAATAATGAATTGGGAAAAGCAGAGAAATTATGAAACCAGTTTTATCGAAACTGAATTAATGCAAAACCGCAATCCGGATGGGGGAGGACCGTCAGGGAACACATGCCCTAAATGACAATCACAAACATTGCACAGCACCTCCACGCGCGTCATGCCGTGACCGGTATCTTTCACATAATTGATGACATTGTCTTTCACCGGCTCGGTGAAACTGGGCCAACCTGAGCCTGATTCAAATTTTAAATTGGAATCAAACAATTGCGTGCCGCAGCAGCGGCAGCCATAGAGTCCTGCTTCGTGCGCTTCACAGTATTCACCCGCGAAAGCGCGCTCTGTACCTTTTTTGCGAGTAACGCGAAATTCTTCATCGCTTAAGATTGTTTTCCATTCTTCTTCGGTTTTTTCCACGCGCTTGTCAGGCGTGGGGCTTCCGTTGTTGGCATAGCGGATAACATCGTTCCAGTTCATGGTTTCTTTAATTGAGAATTGAAAATTAGGAATTACCGCAACAGTGTCACGCTGCCTGTTGTGCGTTGCGCTTTGAAATTAAAAAACTCGGCATAGAGTTCATACACAAACACATCGGGATTTAATTCTTTGCCTTTAAAGGTTCCGTTCCATCCGGCAGTGGGGTCGGTTGTTTCAAAAATTAAAGAACCCCAGCGGTTGTAGATGCGGAACACGAGCCGCTCCAAACCTTTGTGATATACAAACAGAAAATCATTTTCTCCGTCACCATTTGGAGTGAACGCATTCGGCACGATTGCGAAAAATTCTCCGTCAATCACAGTGACGAGCAGCGAATCAAAATCAACACATCTATTGAGGTCAGTATATTGCAGCTGATAAAGAATTGTTGAATCGGGCGAAGCAATGGGGTTTTCGCAAGCGGTGCAGGAAAGCCCGGTGGAAGGCGTCCACAAAAATCCGTTTATGTTCTGCGGATTGTTTGCCGTGGGATTCAGCAGCACTGTTTCAAAATCGAAAATAGTAGTATCCAATCCTGCATTAACGGTGGGCGCAGCGTTTACGATTACGGTTGCATTGTCAGTTGCTGTGCAACCATTGGCATTAGTCACCTGCACACTGACAGCGCCTGCTTGTGTTAATGTGACGGAGGCAATGCTGTCTCCGGTTGACCATTGTATTGTAGCAAAGTTTCCATTCAAAGTGAATGTCGCGCTTTCGCCTACGCAAAGTGATTGGTCGTCTCCTAAATCTATGAGAAGTTGAGCAGGCTCATTGACGATTGCCGAATCAACACGCTCGCAATTTGTTTGGTCGGTAACGGTGACATAATATGTTCCGGACAAAAGATTATTAATCGTGTCGTTGTTAGAATTGGTTGACCACAAAATTGTGAGTGGAGCATTTCCACCGCTTGCGGCAACAGTTGCTTCGCCATCACTATCACCAAAGCATGTGATGTCAGTTGAAGTTGTTGCGACAACAATAGAGTTATTCGCTTCGGAAATTGTAACAGTGTTTGTGTCGGCACATAAGTTTACATCGCGCACAATTGCATCATAAGTTCCTTCTGCCAGATTCCCGAATGTATTTGCTGAAACATAATTCACGCCATCAATACTATATTCAAAAGGAGTGTCACCTGAAGCGGTATCTGCAATAATCGTGAGCGAACCATCAGCCGCGTTGCAACTTGTATTTATCGTAGTAACCGTTGCAGTCAGAGCGCAGCAAACTTGTCCCGCCTGCACAACAACCGATGCGGATGTTTCACAATTATTCGCATCGCTCACTGTAACAAAATAAGTTGCCGGAGCGAGCGCTGTGATAGTGGCGGTTGTTTCATTGTTACTCCACAAGTAAGTGAGCGCGCCTGTTCCACCGCTTGCAGCAACGGTTGTCGCGCCATCTGCATCGCCAAGACAAGTTTCAGCAGTTGAAGTAATGCTTGTAATTGTTGGGGCATTCGGATTTGAAAGCGTAATGACTGTGTCGCGGTCGCAGTTTTGCGTTACGTCCGTCACTGTTACGGAATAACTGCCTGCGCCAACATTCGTTAAATCTTCTGTTATTGCGTTTGTACTCCACAAGAAAGTGCAATTGCCGGAGCCTGTTACAACTGTTAAATCTATTCCGCCATCATTCAGTCCGCAGCCGGGTTGTGTTGCTGTTGCCGCAATTTGCAACGTGCAACAGACGGCACCGGGATTAATCGTAAATGTTTCTACATCAGAACAGGAGTTCGCATCCGTAACAGTTACTGAATGATTTCCAGCGGGAATGTTGTTAATCGGTTGCCCTGTTTGTGAAGTGCTCCATGTAGAAGTGAGCGTTCCCGTGCCGCCTGATGCGTTTGCGGTTGCTGTTCCATCGGCATCGCCAAAGCATGTTTCATGTGTTACGTTCACGCTATTGATTACAGGCGCATTTGGTGGAGTTAATGTAATCGTTGTATCAAGTTGGCAAGCCTGCGTAATGTCGGTTACTGTTACTGAATATGTTCCCGCTGCAAGCCCCGTGCGGTTTTGCATTGTTTGATTATCATTCCACAAAAAAGAATAATTGCCTGAGCCGGAAGTGACATTTACGGTGATTGTTCCGTTTGCAACAGTGCAGGAGGGTGGGGTAGAGGTGGCGGTGAATGCAAGGTTGCAACACGTTTGTGTCACGGTGATGTTCACCGCATCTGATGCAATCACGCAGCCGGCAGTATCTTCGGCAGTGAGCGTGTAGGTTTGATTTGATGTGGGACACACAGTGGGCGAGAGCGTATTTGCATTCGTCATGTTTGTTGTGGGACTCCACGTGAAGTCAGCAACGTAACTGATTTCAGGGTCATCAAAAGAAATTGACCAGCCATAGAAAAACCCGAAGCCGAATCCCAGCGGACCTGCGGGAGAGATTTCAATTGACCACAAGCCATTGGCAGTGCATCCGACAAGATTATTGAAAGGTTGATTCGGAGCATAAGTTCCGGAGTAGGGAGGTGAAGCGGCTCCGATGTTTGCAGTTGCCGCAGGCGTAAAGCAAGTGTTTACATAACCTTGAATTCCTTGCGTGGACGTGGTAACACCTGATGGCACGAGCAGGATTCTTGTTCCATCCGGGCACAAAAGATTTACATTCAAATCACCGATAGTCAACTGTCCGGGTGGGAAAAAATTGAACCCGAAGAAAGAAAGATTTTCAATACACACCTGCATGATGGAATTCGGCAACACCGTTGTCATATTCAAATCGGTGATGTTAATGTTGATAGTACCCGTTGCTCCAAACGCGGTAGGCACAGGCACCACTTCGCCATTGCGATAGGTAGGAGTTTTCGCAGGACGCTTCACCACCTTTGCCGTTGCGTTTAATGTTGCGCAATCACCAAGGCAAATTGTAGTGTCATTTCCTGCATCCACAACGATGGTGGGACTTGACACTGACAAACTCACCGTATCGCGGCAAGTAGTAGTGCCGTTTGACATCACGACAATATAAGTTGAATTTCCCTGCGGGCAAACAAGATTTGGGTTTGCACCACCGCTGTTGCCAATTCCATAACTGTAATTATCATGTTGCCAGGTGATTTGAAACGTGGGGTCGTTGTAATAAATCACAAAGTTGTCAATGCCCCAGTGGTCATAATCCGCGCCTGAATCAAAATCCTGGAAAAATCGGATTTGTGTTTGTGTAGTAATTGCGCCCGGTGGTAATTGAAAACACCAGTTGTTCCAATTAATTAGTTGCGGGTCGCTGCCGCCATTGGGGTCGAAGTATTGAATTGTAATCCACGTATTTCCGCCATCAGTGGAATATTGCAGCGCAACTCCTTCGCTCGGTTCATCAGGACCTTCGCAAGGAGCAGTAGCAGGATCGCCTGTTTGTTCTGCGAAAAGCAAATCAAAACAAACCGTTACGCCCGCAACGGCAGTGGTAAAGTTGTAGGATTGCGTGCGGATAATTCTCGGCACCGGACCGCTGTTACCCATCCATACATGCGTGGTGCCATCCACTCCGTTTGGGCTGCATGGATTATTAAATAACGCCTGTTGAGTGGAACCCCATCCGGCAGAAAAAATCCCCGTATTGAAATTATCATTAAACACTACCTGCCCCGACAGTGAGCGACCGAAAGCGGTGAGCGTGGCGCAATCACCGCACACAACATCAGTAGGATTTACAGAGCCGGTTACTTCGCATTGCGCAAACAGTTGGTTGGAAAATAGAATGGTAAACGCTGCTGCGAATAGAAAAATTCTCCATTTCATGCTCAGGAAGTTTGGTTTACAATCCCTTTATGAATCGTTATTGGGCGGGTAAATGTAATCATTCTTACAAGAGACTAATATCAGTAAATACCCGTAAAACAAAAAAGAGCGGAAGCATTGCTGCTCCCGCTCTTTTACTGCGGTCTGTGGTCTGAAGACTATTGACTTCTTAAGATACCTTCACCGACTTTTTCACTTTTGCGGCTTCCGCCTTTTTAGGAAGCTCAACGCTCAGGATGCCATTGGTGTAAGCGCCTTTGATGTTGTCGGCATTTACTGAATCAGGCAGCGTGAACGAGCGGCTGAACGAACTGTAGCTAAACTCCCTGCGCGTGTAGCCCTTTTCGTCTTCTTCCTTTTTGGTTTCCGTATTTGCGGAAATCGTCAGCAAATCATTTTCAACATTGATGTTGAAATCCTCTTTGCCGAATCCCGGGGCGGCTACCTCAAGGGTAAAACTGTTATCCGTTTCGCGGATGTTCACCGCAGGTTTGCCGTTGAATCCTGACACTCTTGACAATTCATTGGCGTTAAAAAAATCATCCATCCAGTTTGAGAAGTTTGACGGCACTGCGTCATTCGCTCCTCTCCATTTGATAAGCATTATTTGTTCCTCCTTTTATTTTGGTTAAAAAATTTTGATGAAAGGGAATCTTCAAGTTGCGTTCCAGTTTATTTTATCAGGGTATTTGTTTATTCAGCACGTCTTTTTGGCGCAGGAAGCAAGCCGACATAAGACATTATTTCTTGTTTCGTTGATTCGCTGTGCCTCTTTGTCAATGCACACCCTGTGCGTTATCCTGCATTTTTTCTCTGCCGCCTTAATCTTACCTTTGCTCCGCAATTTTTTTCACCTCACGTAAACCAACAAACTCCGTGAAAATCAATCTTAATTCCACCGACAGCTTTGCAGAACGACACATCGGCATCAGCGATGACGAATTAAAGGAAATGCTTGAAAAGGTGGGCGCGCCAAGCCTTGATGAGCTCGTGAATGAAACCGTGCCCGCTGCCATTCGCCTTACGAAAGAGTTGAACCTGCCGGAGGCATTGAGCGAATATCAATACCTGCGCGAACTGAAAACGAAAGCTGCAAAGAACAAGGTGTTTAAAACCTACATCGGGCTGGGTTATTCCAATACGATTACGCCTTCGGTGCTGCTGCGCAATATTTTTCAAAACCCCGGATGGTACACGCAATACACGCCTTATCAAGCCGAAATCGCACAAGGTCGTTTAGAGGCGCTGCTCAATTTCCAAACGATGGTGAGCGACCTCACAGGACTGCCCGTTGCCAATGCCTCTTTATTAGATGAAGGCACTGCCGCAGCCGAAGCGATGAGCATGTTGTTTCACAACCGCAACAAGCGCACGGTGGAAGCCGATGTGTTTTTCGTGTCGGAGAAATGTTTGCCGCAAACGATTGCTGTGTTGAAGACAAGAGCATTCCCGCTCAACATTCAACTCGCGATTGGCGACCACAACACGTTTGCTATTAATGATAAAGTGTTTGGCGCATTGTTGCAGTATCCTGCGGAAGATGGCGCAGTGGTTGATTATATTTCGTTCATTCAAAAAGCACATGCTGCGAATGCTCAGGTAGTTGTTGCCGCTGATTTGCTGAGTCTTGCTTTATTAAAATCACCCGGTGAGTTGGGCGCAGATATAGCCGTGGGCAACACGCAACGCTTTGGTGTGCCGCTTGGCTATGGCGGTCCTCATGCCGCTTATTTTGCAACGAAAGATGATTTCAAGCGCGTGATTCCGGGGCGTATCATCGGTGTTTCGATTGATGCCAATGAAAAGCCCGCGTTGCGCATGGCGCTCCAAACACGCGAGCAGCATATCCGCAGGGAAAAGGCGACTTCAAACATCTGCACCGCGCAGGCGTTGCTCGCAATCATGGCGGGCATGTATGCCGCGTATCACGGTCCGAAAGGTATTCGCGCGATTGCGATGCGCGTACATCAGCTTGCTCGAGTATTAGATAAAGAGTTGTTCACGCTCGGCTACCGCCAGTTGAATGAAAATTATTTCGACACGCTGAAAGTGGCTGTTACGGAAACACAAAAAGCGCAGTTGAAAGACCTCGCGGAGAAATCACAAATCAATTTCCGCTACGGCAAAGATTTCATCGGCATCGCATTGGATGAAACCGTTTTAACATCTGACCTTGAGCAAGTGTTGAATGTGTTTGCAATCGCGGCAGGAAAGAAATCGAAAATGGTTCCGCTCTATATGGAGTTCCCCAATGGTCAGGAAACTCCAAACTCTAAACCTGCCTTCGCTGAAGCTTCGGCAGGCAAGCTCCAAACTTCAAACTTTCCCCCATCACTGAGCCGCACTTCGGAATATCTCACGCACCCTGTATTCAACACGCATCACTCCGAAAGCCAGATGATGCGCTACATCAAAACCTTAGAGAAAAAAGATTTGTCGCTCACACAATCAATGATTCCGCTCGGCTCCTGCACGATGAAGCTGAATGCAGCGACACAGTTGATTCCCGTAAGCTGGAGTGAATTTGCAGAAATGCATCCGTTTGTTCCTGCTGAACAGGCGCAGGGTTATGCAGAAGTGATTACCGACCTCGAAAATTATTTGAAAGCGGTTACAGGCTTTCACGGAGCATCGCTGCAACCCAACTCAGGAGCGCAAGGCGAATACGCGGGCTTGCTCGTAGTGCGCGCATACCAGCACGACAAAGGCGAAAGCCATCGCAACGTGGCGCTCATTCCGCAGTCAGCGCACGGCACCAATCCCGCAAGCGCGGTGATGGTGGGGCTTGATGTGGTGGTGGTGAAAACCGATGAGAGCGGCAACATTGATATGACTGATTTGAAATTGAAAGCCGGACAATATAAAGACAAGCTCAGTGTGCTGATGGTCACCTACCCGAGCACGCATGGCGTGTTTGAAGAAACGATTAAAGAAGTGTGCAGCATCATTCACGCGAATGGCGGACAGGTTTACATGGATGGCGCGAATATGAACGCGCAGGTGGGCGTGACCAGTCCCGCTTTGATTGGCGCGGATGTGTGCCACATCAACCTGCACAAAACATTCAGCATTCCGCATGGCGGTGGCGGTCCGGGCATGGGACCGATTTGCACCGCAGAACATCTCTCGCCTTATTTGCCCGGACACCCGCTGGTGAAAACGGGCGGCAGCAAAGCGATTGAGCCGGTGTCGGCAACCCCGTGGGGCAGCGCGAGCATTCTGCTCATTTCGTATGCGTATGTGAAAATGCTTGGCAGAGATGGCGTTCTGCAATCAACGCAATACGCCATTCTCAATGCAAACTACATCAAGTCGCGGTTGGAGAAATATTACAAGGTGCTGTATGTCGGCAAAAACGGGCGTGTGGCGCACGAGCTGATTGTGGACATGCGCGAGTTCAAATACAAAGCAAACGTAGAAGTGGAAGACATCGCTAAAAGGCTGATGGATTATGGCTTTCACGCGCCCACCGTTTCCTTTCCCGTTGCAGGCACGCTGATGATTGAGCCGACCGAGAGCGAAGACAAGGTAGAACTCGACCGCTTCTGCGATGCGCTCATCAACATCCGCAAGGAGATTGAAGAAATCGAGCAGCACACTGCCGATGATAAAAACAACGTGCTGAAAAATGCGCCCCACACCAACGAAGTGGTTACTTCCGATAAATGGAATTTCCCGTACAGCCGCGAGAAAGCCGCCTACCCGCTGGAATACCTGCGCACAAATAAATTCTGGACATCAGTAGGAAGGGTGAATAATCCTTATGGCGACCGCAACCTTGTGTGTACTTGCCCGCCTATCGAAGCGTACTCTAACTCAGAGTTGGTGGGGAATGGGGCGTGAGGAGAAATTACGAATGACGAATTAGGAATTACGAATTGAAGTCAATTGCTAATTGTTTTGCGCGTACTTATCTTGCATCATATGCGCATTGTTTCGTAGCGCTCATGGCAGGAATGTAATAGTATCTTTAGCGGACGCTTGCGCCAAGATAGGGTATTCGATATATTAACATAAATGTTGCCGATGTGCTTACCTTATTTAACTTAGCATAATGGATGACATCAAAGAATTCTTCCGGCATATTAATTATCGCCTGTCGAGTCCATTTATTTTTTCCTTCATTATTGCTTGGCTTATTATTAATTGGAAAGTCACTGTAAGTATTATTTTTTACGATAAAGAGCTTTTACATACTGAAGGAATAGATTATTATTTCAGTTTAATAACCCAAAGTATTACTTGGAACTGTGGATTGTGGTATCCGTTGTTTTCTGCATTTGTATATAATGTAATTAATCCTCCGTTATTAATGGTAATACAGGCATTTAATATTTGGATTCAGAAAAAAAGCAACGCTTGGAATCTCGGTATTCTGAAAGAAAGTTCAGTTAGCATCGACAAATACATCAGCCTTACAAAAGATTTAGATACCCGAAAAGAGATGATTGCAAGTGTCTTAAGTAAGGAAAGCAATATTATATTAGAACTTGAAAAAACCACCAATGAAAAACTTGCTTTCCAAACAACCGTTAACGATTTAAGAAATGAATTGAATAAAAAGGATATGGAACTTAAAACTTCACAGCCAATCACCGAACCGGATATATTGAAAGGTTATTGGACAAGTACATATACTTTTGAAAATGGTCAAAAAGGAGATGAGAAAATTTTTATTGATGGAACCAGCTATTATTTAATCTCTCCGGAAAATAAGAAAACATTCTGTGCTTGGATTAAACGATTTTCATACAATGAAAGAACTAATGAAGTTTTCTTTATTAAGGAAATGCAAAGTGTTCTTAATGAAAACAATAGTAATGCAAAAGAGAGAAAAGTCAAATTCTTAGTAAATGAATTAAAATATTACCCAACAGAGGGAAGCATAGAAGGTATAGAGGACGGAGGAATTAAAATCAAATACACACCGATTAAATAATTAAATCAGTAAGTATTTCTGCTATGCGTTGTTCCGATTCTTGCACTTATACCGCTTGCCGTATCTAATTCTGTAGGGTTAAAAGTTTCTGAATGAGTTATTCCACGCGACATTCCGATACCAAACGGAGGTTCGGGAATCAATTTTGCTGCCTGTGTTGGTCTTTCAGTTCAAAAAAACGTCATCCTGTTTGGAACAAGTGGAATCACGAATACTGATACTTGTGATAGAACGCGATCGTCTCAGATTCAATTACAAAAATTGTGATTGACTTTCTCCTCTCTGCCTTTGCAAAGGCTTGTATCTTAGAGAAATACCTCTGGTGAGTGAAAAATTCTTCCGCATCCTGCGCATCCTATTGACCTGTTTCATTTGCTCTTGTTGTTATTTGTCGGAGGCATAAAAAGTTTTCACTCGCGGGACGCGAGCGAAGGCAGGGGAGCGTATTCGAACACAGAGTTGGTGGGGAATGGGGCGTGAGGTGTGGCGCGTACTTACTTCGTTTCTTTTGTGGCTCTGTTTGGAAGCGTAACGTTACAGGAGATTACTGTTATCTATGAGCGTATGCCTGCCATGTTATAGCTGAATGTTTGTGGTTCGCGATGCAATCGCGCGACCAGCTTGAGGGAACGATTTTTCAGTAATAAAGAACCACCGCTTTTTGATTAAGATCCACTTCAACAGTCTGATTTAATAAACTCAAATTGCTTCCGTTCAATTTATAATCTTCATCAGAAATAGTCCATGAAAGAGCTTTTTCGCCAGAATACACCAGTGTAATTAATGCAATTTTCCGTCCATTCAATTTTGGTCGATTATAGATACTCTGTCCCTTAACTGGATTAAAAATATCTACAGATACAACCTGATCTAAACCTGATAACGATGCTTTTATTTGGTTGATCTTAGCTACCAAATTATTTGCTTCATCACTTGATACATACAGTAAAAATCCAATATCCTGCGTAGCCCTTTGTAAGTCGTCTAATTTTTGAGTTCTTTCCTGTAATTGAAATTGAAGGCTATCTATTGTCTTATTTAGTGTTTTAAGCTTATCGTTGACATGTGTTGTGACTTGTTCATCTATTCCTTGAACTTTATCCCAACCAAAAAAAGTTGCAATAGCAATAATCGTGGAAAAGGCAAAAGTGAGGTATTGGACTCGATACTTCAATTCAACTATTTCACTCGTTGTATTGCCCCGTTTAACTCGTAACAATACAATTGTATTCCATAAAAACGAACCAATTAGAATGAAGAGAAGCAGATAGAAAATCCATGTTATTGACATTGATTCGAGATTTAGATTAAATGCAGTGATTTGGCAGTTTTCCGAATCAATTATTTATTCCCACAAAACTGTGCGTTCGATTTCTCCCAACTCTTCCCCCTTTCCCTTCGCCCCCATCCTTGCAACCAGCGATAAATAAAAGCCTTTTGCCGTTCGGAGTGGAGCACTCTGCGCTGAAACTTGCGCGATAGTGTGAAAGGGCTAAAGCCCTGACCGGATTTTGTAGCATCTTCTCTCCCCGCCCAGAAGGGCGGGGCAATTAGTGAAAATATCTATGCAGGTTTAAAAGTTAAAACTTGCAGCGCGCGCAGCTTAGTTGCCCTTCCCTTTAGGGCAGGGATAAATGAAGCCCAAAAATAAATGCAGGGCTTTAGCCCTTTACTCACTATCTTCAAAACTAAAATCTCAAAAAATGCCATTCATCAAAATCCTCATTCATGCGGTGTGGGCGACAAAAGACAGGAAACCTCTGATGAACACAGAAAACAAAAATGCCTTGTGCCGCCATCTCCGCGAATATGCCGCGACAAAAAATATTCATCTCCTCAATGTCAACGGTTCTACCGACCACCTGCACTGCCTGCTTTCACTCTCGCAAGAGCAAAACATCGCCACGGTGATGAACCTGCTGAAAGGAGAATCATCTTTTTTGGGCAAATAAAAATCTGAAATGGAAAGAGAAGTTCATCTGGCAGGATGAGTACTTTGCGGTCTCCGTCAGCGAATCACACTTTGATTCCGTGAACGCTTACATCACCAATCAAGATGAGCATCACAAAAAGAAAACCTTCCAAGAGGAATATGATCAGTTCATCAGCAAATATCATATAGATAAGCAGTAAAGAGCTGAAGCCCTGACCGGATTTCCTATCATCTTTTATCCTCGCCCTGAAGGGCGGGGCAATTAGTGAAATTTGGAGGCTTTAGCTAAAAACGTGAATGTCCCGTTTCTTTATTTCGAGTTCGTTTTCAAAAATTCCCTTTTATAAACGATTATTACCACTCCGCCTTATACTCTTCAAACTCCACCTTGCCCCACATCTCTTTGCGGTAAGTGTGCGATTCTGCTTTGTCGGGTTCTGTGGCGTGAAATGATTCGCCCGTATCTTCATGCAAAATGTAGTTGCGCAACTTCTTGTCGTATTTAAAAGTAATAACCCGCGACCAGCGCCATGCGCTGCCGCCAGAATGTGCGATGGTGAATGAATTATTCTGCACCGTTATCCCCGTGTAAGGGTCGCCCATCACGCCACCGCAACCGAAGCAAAGAACAATGCTATCGTTTCTCGCCACTGCTTTGCAAGAGCCATCCTGCTGCCCGTGAAGAATTAATAGCGGGCGGGCTGTGTCGGGCGCAAGCTGCTCCGCATCGTTTTTGAGCACAAGCAGATAATCGGGATAACCGTCATGGTTAAGATCGCCTGTTACCGTATCTAAAATGGAAAAACCTGCCGGTATTAATTCTTTCAATCGCACCTCCTGCGCTGAAATGGTTTTTGTAATCACCACAATAAATAAAGCAGCAAGGCATGATTTCATTTCATTCAATTTACATTGCGTGTTTACTTTACTTTAATCTTTCCAGCACGCCTTTTCGTTTCACGATTTTTTTATAATCCTATTGTATTGTGATGGCCATTTTAAGCCAGCGCTTCAAATCTTTGGTGTTGATTTGTTCAACCGTAGTTTAAGAAACAGAAGCGTCTTTAAATTTCTTGCCTGTCGCATTTAGTTTTTCTTCTTCAAAACCCGCTCCACTCCAAAATATCAAACTCCAGCCTGCTTTCTTGCCTGCTGTAACCAACAATCGGGTTGCCGTCTAAAAACCAAACAGGATGAGCATGACAGATTTTATTTTCCGCCTTTTGCAAATTGCGGGTGATTTTCTCAGCAAGCAGGTTGCAATTCTCACTGTCCTCTGCTGATTGAGTGTTATTGTATGCTTGGATGTCTTTATTCATGTGTGGTTCACCATTATCTAAATGAACGAAATGTCATCTACCCCCGTGAAGATGAACAATTTAATTGATATCTACAGATTCAGGAATATATTTTGGATGCCAATTGCGCGCCTTCAAACACCCACTGCATACTTTGGAAGCATCCGCCACAGTTCTTTAAGCGCCAACTGCAATTTCAGAAATGCAAGGCGCAACTTCAGAAGCGCGCACCCTAAACCTCCGGAGCGCTTTTGAAATCCAGCAGATAAACCGAAATACCAGATGTTGGTTTGGTTTTGCGCAAAGGAGCAATGCAGGCAAAATGCGGAGAAGAAGCGGGTCATTATGAATTTCATGCTTCACGTGAATTTAAGGATTTTGCGTTTCCTGCAAGCATGTTATTAAGAATGAACCGCGCAACCACATTCCTTTTTTTAATTACATCTTTATCGTAGCTGAGAATCTTCCCTAAAACCTTTTCAAGGTAATTCTCGTATAGACTTGGTGGATATAAAACTAATCCATTATGAAGACCCTAACCCTCGTTCTCTCGCTTGTGCTGGCTACGTGTGTGTCAGCATTTTCGCAATTACCTTCAGGAATTAAATATCAGGCTGTTGCCCGCAACGCATTTGGCGAAGTGATGGCGGAGCAAAACATCCGTCTGCGCTTTTCCATGATTGACAGCGCCTCAGGTGGCAGTTCTGTGTTTACGGAAATGCATGCGGTGCAAACAAATAAGTTTGGCATGTTCTCGCTTTCCATTGGCAGCGGGGATAAAATCAGCGGAGATTATGAAAGCATCGCATGGGCTACGGGCGGCAAATGGCTGAAGATAGAAATGGATCCCGCAGGCGGCACTAATTTTTTTACGATGGGCATGTCTGAAATGCAGGTTGTTCCTTATGCCGCTGTTGCCGCAACATCTTTGAGCGACCCCAGCGCAACAAACGAAGTAATTACGGATTTTTCTTTTGATGCTGTTGCAAATGAACTTTCTGTAACAGAAGCAGGAGAAACGAAATCCGTAACGATTAATGAAGAAGCGGATGACCTTTCTGACAACACGCTCACGCAACTGAGTGATGTGGATGCAGTTCCCATGAATGGTCATATATTAAAATGGAACGGAAACAAATGGACTTCTTCTGCCGATGAAACAAACGACCAGACGATTTCACTTGACGATGATGAGCTTTCTATCTCCGGTGGCAACAGCGTTGACCTGTCGGAATATTTAGATAATACAGACAACCAGCAGTTGTTTTTGAATCCCACACAAAATTTGATTTTGATCCAGAATGGCGGTTCGATTGATGTTTCTCCGCTTGTGAACAAAGGCGTGAATGTATCCATTTCTTTTGATACTGTTTCGAATGTGCTTACGATTACTGACGGCACAGGCAGCATGAGTGCGGTGATTGATATTAATGATTCCGACAGCGACACAAATCCGATGAATGAAATTCAAATGATTTCACTTACCGGAAACCTACTTTCTATCAGCAATGGAAACAGCGTAATGTTGATGGATAACAGCGCAACAAACGAGTTGCAATCACTTTCAATTTCAGGCAACACGCTTTCTATTTCTAATGGAAATTCGGTGACGCTTTCGGACAATAGCTCTACAAATGAGTTGATTACCAACTTCGCATTGAGCGGAAACATGCTGCAAGTAACTGATGCAGGCGGCACTTCTGCAGTTGATTTGAGCGGTTTTGTGAATGATGCTGACTCTGACCCGGCAAATGAAATGCAGAATATCTCCTTGACAGGAAATACACTCGCTATCAGCGGTGGCAACTCGGTGACGCTTTCAGATAATGATGCTTCAAACGAAATTCAATCCTTGTCGCTTTCGGGAAATACAATTTCCATCAGCGGTGGAAATTCTATTGCAATTACGAATAATGATAATGATGCAACAAATGAATTGAACACAGGCGTAATCCTGAGCGGAACAAATCTTAAGATTTCTGATGCAGGCGGCACAATGTCAGTTGATTTGGGCGCATTGATAAATGATGCGGATGCAAATCCTGCAAACGAATTAAACATGGGAGCAGTATTAAACACAGGCACTTTGGAAATCACCGATGCAGGGGGCACAATTGCTGTTGACCTCAGCAGCCTCGAAGATGATGCCGATGCAAATCCCACAAATGAATTACAAACAATTTCAATCGTAAACGATTCGCTTCTGATTAGTGCAGGCAATGCAGTTGACCTGAGCGGCTATTTGGACAACACCGATGGTCAAATGCTCAATGTTGCAGGCACTGACCTTTCCATCAGCAACGGCAACACCGTAGATATGAGCGCATTCATGGATAACACCGATGCGCAGACTTTAGCTTATAGCAACGATACGCTTTCAATTGCAAACGGCAACTCAGTTGTAATTACAGACAACGATGCGCAAACACTGGGAGTTGCAGGTACCGACCTTTCTATCAGCAACGGTAACACTGTGGACATGAGCGCATTCATGGATAACACAGATGCGCAGACTGTTTCAATCGTGAATGATTCGCTTGCTATCAGCGGTGGTAATATGGTTGATTTGAGTTCTTACTTAGATAACACCGATGCGCAAACTTTAACATACAGTAACGACACGCTTACAATTGCAAACGGAAACTCTGTGGTGATTGAAGTTACAGACGAACAAACATTGAGCGTTGCAGGAACAGACCTTTCCATCAGCAACGGCAACACGGTGAACATGAGTTCATTCATGGACAACACCGATGCGCAAACTGTTTCAATCGTGAATGATTCGCTGGCAATCAGTGGTGGGAATACTGTAGACTTGAGCAGCTACTTAGATAATACTGACGGGCAGAATTTGTCTTTAGGCGGAAATACGCTCTCTATCAGCGGAGGCAACTCAGTTGATTTGAGTGTTTACTTAGATGATACTGACACCGATGCACAGACTTTAACTTACAGCAACGACACGCTTTCAATCAGCAACGGAAACTCAGTTGTGATTACTTCTTCTGACCAACAAACATTGAGCGTTGTTGGCGATAGCATTGCCATCAGCAACGGTAACACGGTTGACATGAGTTCATTTTTGGATAATACCGATGCGCAGACGCTTTCACTTGGTGGCGGAAACCTGAGCATAAGCGGAGGAAACTCAATTAGCGTAAGTTCATTTGTGCAGACAGGAACAACCGCAGGTGGAGACTTAACAGGCACTTACCCGAACCCGACAATCGTAACGGGCGCGGTAACGTCAGCAAAGATTCTTGATGGAACCATTGTAGCGGGTGATATTGCAACAGATGCGGTAACATCAGTAAAGATTCTTGACGGAACAATTGCAACAGGCGACATCGCGAATGATGCAGTGACATCAGCTAAAATAGTTGATGGAACAATTGTAGCAGGTGACATCGCAACGGATGCGGTAACGTCAGCAAAGATTCTTGATGGAACCATTGTAGCGGGTGATATTGCAACAGATGCGGTAACATCAGTAAAGATTCTTGACGGAACAATTGCAACAGGCGACATTGCGAATGATGCAGTGACATCAGCTAAAATAGTTGATGGAACAATCGTAACCGGTGATTTGGCAAATGATGCAGTTACATCTGCTAAAATAGTTGACGGAACAATTGTAGCAAGTGATATTGCGACAGATGCAGTAACAACTGCAAAAATTCTTGACCTGAATGTTACTACTTCAAAACTTGCTCATGCGAGCGTTACAACTGCAAAAATTGCAGATGCGAATGTTACCGACACCAAGATTGCAACGGATGCCGTTACTACTGCGAAAATTCAAAACAGCGCTGTGACAACTGCAAAAATCAATGACGGTGCAGTTACTTCAGTAAAGCTTGGCAGCGGACTTACGCTTGCAGGCACTACGACTTTCTCAGGCAACATCGCGATGGGCGCAAACAAAATCACGAATCTTGGCGCGCCTACTGTTGGTTCAGATGCAGCAACTAAAACTTATGTTGATGCAGCCTCAGCCGCTCAGACGCTTTCATTTAGCAATGATTCCATCAGTATTTCAGGTGGAAATACCGTTGCGATTTCACTCAGCGATGACCAAGCACTTTCGCTTAGTGGAGACAGCATGTATATCAGTGGTGGAAACTCAGTGAGTTTGGCAGATTATTTAGATAACACAGACGCACAGACAGTTTCATTGAGCAACGACACGTTATATATCTCAGGCGGAAACAACGTAGCGTTAAATTCAGTTGATGACCAAACATTAAGCCTTGTAGGTAAAACGCTTTCAATTGATGACGGCAACTCGGTAAATCTTTTTGATAATGATTCTACAAATGAATTAATCGCAAGCGTTTCAGTTGTGAGCGACTCCTTGAAGATTACGGATGCAAGTGGCACTTACACGGTCGGTAAATTCATTATGTCTGGAACTACAGCCGGTGGTTCACTAACTGGAACTTATCCTAACCCCACGTTAGTGACGGGAGCAGTTACGCAGACAAAGATTCAATCAAATGCGGTGACTACAGACAAAATCATGGACAGAAATGTGCAATCATCCGATTTAGATACGAACCTCACATTGATTGGTCAGACGTTCATTAATGGCGCGATTGCTTGTAAAATCAAAAGCGTAACCAGCTTTGATGACCCTTACACTGCGGGCGAAGAAGTGGTTATCGTGGTTGACGCTACATTGGGCGCGATGCAGGTAAGACTTCCCGCAGCGGCTACTGTTCCCAACCGCACGTACATCATCAAGAAAATTGATGCTTCAGGCAATGCAGTTACGATTAATCCTGATGGCGTGGAAACAATTGATGGTGTGCTGACGCCAACATTAATTACGCAGTATAATTTCATCCGCGTGATTTCTACCGGAACAACTTGGTATATCATCGGACAATAAAAAATCAGAAGAAATAAAAACCGTGCTGTGGTTTCGATTACAGCGCGGTTTTTTTTTACCTGAAACGTGCTCACGAAAAAGCAGGAAATGTTTTTCGGCTATTTTTGAACACCTTTTAAAGAAAAGATTTCGTGAACGTAATAACAACTGAATTTCCGGGGTTAATTATTCTTGAACCCAAAGTATTTGAAGACAGCCGCGGTTACTTTTTTGAAAGCTATAACAATAGCACTTTTGAACAGGCGGGCATCAGCAATAAGTTTGTGCAGGACAATCAATCGAAATCAAGTTATGGCGTTTTGAGAGGCCTGCATTATCAACTTGACCCTTTTGCGCAAGCTAAACTTGTTCGTGTTGTGCAAGGGAAGGTGCTGGATGTTGCGGTTGATTTAAGACAGGGCAGCCCTACGTATAAAAAATGGCACGGAGAAATTCTTTCCGCTGATAATAAAAAACAAATGTTTATTCCCAGAGGATTTGCGCATGGTTTTTTAGTGCTGAGTGAAACCGCAGAATTTCTATACAAGTGCGATAATTTTTATTCCCGCGAGCATGATGGCGGCATCCGGCTTGATGACCCTGAAATCGGGATTGACTGGCAGGTTGCAAAAGAGCATTTGATAATTTCTGATAAGGATGTCAAGTTACCGTATCTACAGAATGCAACTGCGAATTTTCAATTCAATTCATAAACATTGGCGCAGATCCTCGTTACCGGTTCAAAAGGTCAGCTTGGCACAGAGTTGAGTTTACTTGCCGAAGAATTTCCGCAGCATCAATTCACGTTTACTGATTTCACCGAGCTTGATATTACGAACCCAACCGCCATTCAAAATTTTCTCGCTGCGCAGAAGTTTGATTACCTCATTAACTGCGCTGCCTACACCGCAGTTGACAAAGCAGAGAGCGACATGGAAAACGCTTTTAAGCTCAATGTAGAAGCGGCAGCTAATCTTGCGCGGGCGGCAAATGAACACAATGTCAAGTTGATTCATATCTCTACTGATTTTGTTTTTGATGGAAGAAAACATAAACCCTACGTGGAAGAAGATGCGCCATCTCCCATGAATATTTATGGAAAATCAAAGTGGCGCAGTGAAGAAGCCTGCCTGAAGGAAAACCCTCAAAGTATTATCCTGCGCACTTCATGGTTATACTCGCCCTTTGGAAATAATTTTTTAAAAACAATGCAGCGGCTTGGAAGCGAGCGTAATGAAATAGGAGTGATTTATGACCAGGTGGGAACGCCAACATATTCGCTTGACTTAGCTCGCTGCATCATGCATATTATTGCACAGCCGGAAAAACAAGCAGGAGGAATTTTTCACTTCAGCAATGAAGGCGTTTCCAGTTGGTATGATTTCGCAGTGGCAATCATGGATTTGAGCGGATTAACCTGTTCTGTAAAGCCGCTTGAAACGAGCGAATATCCCACACCGGCAAAACGTGGACATTATACCGTGCTTAACAAGAAAAAAATCAAACAGACATTCGCCATCTCAATTCCGCACTGGCACGAGAGTTTGAGGAAGTGCATTGAGCGAATGAAAACAATTTAGAAAAGAATGCTTGAGAAAATTGAAATTCAACACATCATTGATCTTGCAAAAATCGCGGGTGAAGCAATTTTGAAAATCTATCAGCAGGATTTTTCGGTTGAAAAAAAAGCAGACAACTCGCCCTTAACCCTCGCTGATAAAACTTCCAATGATATCATCACGCAAGGCTTGCAGGAGTTTTATCCTGAAATCCCCGTGATTTCTGAAGAGAGCAAACAGGTTCCTTACGCGAATCGAAAAGAGTGGAAGTATCTCTGGATGGTTGACCCGCTTGATGGCACAAAGGAATTCATTAATAAAAACGGTGAATTTACCGTGAACATCGCGTTGATTCACGAGGGAGTTCCCGAGTTGGGTGTTGTCTATATTCCCGCTACGGGCGTGACTTATTATGCCGTGATGGGAAAAGGCACTTTTATGATTTCACAATCCGAAATAACAATACGACTCAATGACAAGCGTGAGCATTATTCGCAAAAATCAAAAGTGAAAGTTGTTGCAAGCCGCTCGCATCTCAGCGATGAAGTGAAAGAGTTCATTGAAAACCTTAAACAGCAAGGCAAAGAAGTAGATTTTATTTCAGCGGGAAGCTCGCTGAAGTTTTGTTTGGTGGCAGAAGGACAGGCGGATGTCTATCCTCGCTTTGGACCAACGATGGAGTGGGATACAGCCGCAGCGCATATTGTCGCTACAGAAGCAGGTTTGCAGGTGCTGAATGCAAATACGCGCCAGCCGCTTATTTACAATAAAGAAGATTTATTGAATCCTTGGTTTATTGTTGAATAAATTTCTTCATGAAAAAACTGCACTTCATCGTTTTGTTCAGTGCAGTATCCTTTACTTTATTTGCGCAGCATCAAAGTAGCGATTGGTGGCGCACCACAACAATCTATCAGATTTATCCCCGCTCGTTTTATGATACCAATGGCGATGGCATAGGCGATTTGCAGGGAATCATCGAAAAGCTCGATTACATCAAGCAACTCGGGTTTGAGACGATTTGGATTTCGCCCTTCTTTCAAAGTCCTCAACAAGATTTCGGCTACGACATCAGCGATTATAATTCCATTGCGCCTGAATATGGCGATATGCAGTTGTGTGAGAAATTGATTGAGGAAGTGCATCGCAGAAACATGAAGATAGTGTTTGACCTTGTGATGAACCATACTTCTGCGCAACACAACTGGTTTCTCGAATCACGTAGTTCGCGCGATAATCCGAAAGCGGATTGGTATGTGTGGCGCGATGGAAAGGGTAGGGGCGATAAAAATCCTCCCAACAACTGGAAAGCAATGATTGGCGGCAATGGCTGGGATTATGATTCGCTGAGGCAACAATATTATTGGGCTTCATTTCTGCCGTTTCAGCCCGATTTGAATTATCGCAATCCTGAAGTGAAACAGGCGATGCTTGACGTGGCGCGCTATTGGCTTGCAAAAGGCGTTGACGGGTTCAGGCTGGATATTTTTAATGCGTTGTATGAAGACGCATCGCTGCGCGACAACCCTTTCAGCTTTCGCATGTTGCCTTCCGAGGAAAATCCTGATGTTTTTTTTCAGAAAACAAAATACACGCTGAATCAGGAAGAGAGTTTTCAATTCGCGACTGAGTTGCGCAGCGTAGTGGATGAATTCGACAACCCAAAACGGTTTCTTGTAGGTGAAGTGTTTGGTGATTCTGCAACATTGAAAAGCTACTGTAAGCACAACGGCAAGGAGGGATTGCATACGGTGTTTTTATTTGAAACGCTCGGCACGTCTTTCAATGCAACCTTGTTTCGTCATCTTGTTGAAAAGTTTGAAGCTGCGTTTCACGAGCCATTTCAACCCACGTATGTGTTCAGCAATCACGACCGCATCCGTAGTATTGCGCGGCTTGGCGGAAGCGTGGAGAAAGCGAAATTGCTTGCGCTGTTGCAATACACGGTGCGCGGCATTCCATTTACTTATTATGGCGAGGAGTTGGGGATTCCGCGCACGGAGATTCCGATGAAAGAAGGGAAAGACCCGTTGGCGGAGCGTTACAGTTGGATGCCGCAGTTTCTGGTGAACCTTTCGGGCGAATCGCTCAACCGCGATGAGTGCCGCACACCAATGTTGTGGAATGAAGCTGCAAACGCAGGTTTTTGTGACAGCACTGCGCAACCTTGGTTGCCTGTTTCTGAAAATTATAATGAGATTCATGTTGCGCGTCAACAGTTGGATTCAGCTTCGTTGTTGAATTTTTACAAACAAGTAATTGCGCTGCGCAATGCAACTCCTGCTTTGCAAAACGGGAAACTATCAGTTGCCACAGCGTATTGCACGAAACATGTTTTTGCTTTCTATCGCAGGGAAGGAGAGGAAAAGTATTTGGTGGCGCTCAACTTTTCAAAGAAGAAGCGCGCTGTTGCAGCAGCGGGTGAGCAAATTCTTTCTACTCATGCGCGACACCGGCAAGCAGAGTTGCTGCCTTTTGAGGGAAGGGTTTTTAAAATTGAATGAGAAGTAATGAATTCCCTTTGTGTGTTGCTGATTGCTGATGCGTTTGTTGCAGGTTGTGTTACCCTTGTGACATGGGCGCTACAAGACAATGCGCTAGCGAAATGAAGTCCGTACGCGCCACCGCCTTTCCACTTATCCACCGGGCGTAAAAACACGGTTTTGAATCTTGCGCTTTTGCCTATTTTTGCCGCCATTCAAATAGAAGATGGAATACCTGCAACCTTACCTCCCGATTCTCCTGATGTTTTTAGTCGTTTTCGGCTTTGTAGTGATTAACCTTTTCGGCACACATCTGCTGGGGCCGAAGCGTGACTCCAAACGCAAACTCGAAGCATTCGAGTGCGGCATCGAATCAGTAGGCAATGCGCGGATGCCTTTTCATGTGAAATACTTTTTGGTGGCGATTCTCTTTGTGCTGTTTGATGTGGAAGTGATTTTCATGTATCCGTGGGTGGTGAACTTTAAAGCGCTTGGCATGTTAGGGTTTATTGAGATGATGACGTTTGTCGGCTTCTTGCTTGTGGGCTTTGTGTATATCGTGAAGAAGGGCGCATTGAATTGGGAAGCATAAATAGTTTGAAGTTGTAAAGTCGCAAAATCTCCAAATTCCAAACTTTAAATTCTAAACTTAAAAAATGAGTTATCCAAAACCACCAACATTAGTACAAGCTCCTCCGGGGGTAGAAGGTCACGGCTTTTTCGCGACTTCGTTAGAGGCAGTGATAGGTCTTGCGCGGAAACACTCCATTTGGCCGCTTCCTTTCGCGACTTCCTGTTGTGGAATTGAATTTATGGCTACGATGGGCGCGCACTATGATTTCGCTCGCTTCGGCTCTGAGCGTCCGAGCTTTTCTCCGCGTCAGGCTGACTTGCTGATGGTGATGGGAACCATTGCGAAGAAGATGGGTCCTCCGCTGAAACAGGTGTATATCCAAATGGCGGAACCGAGATGGGTGCTTGCGATGGGCGCATGCGCATCAAGCGGTGGCATTTTTGATACGTACAGCGTGTTGCAGGGCATTGATGAAATCATTCCGGTGGATGTGTATGTGCCGGGCTGCCCTCCAAGACCGGAACAGGTGATTGACGGCTTGCTGCGTGTGCAGCAACTTGCGCAAAACGAAGGGTTGAGCAGACGTTCTTCACCCGAATACAAAGCACGTCTTGCTAAATACGGAATTGATTGATAGATATTAGACTTGAGACGTGAGATGTGAGATAACAGACTTTAGATTTAAGCATTGATGGAAAAGATACCACACGCACTTATTCAGGAGAAACTTACTAACCGCTACGGAAGCGACATCGTTTCCGCAGTGGAAGAACCGCTTTACAAAGCGCTTGTCATTACGGTGAACCCAAAAAGGATTACCGATGTTTTGAAGTATCTCTATGATGATAAGGATTTACAGTTTCAATTTCTCACTTCGCTGTTTGCGGTGCATTTTCCCGAGCGGAAAGGCGAGGAGCTTGAAATCGTTTATCTGCTGCACAACCTGTGGAAGAACACGCGCATCCGGCTGAAGGCGAACATTCCCATCAGTAATCCGGTGATTGATACTGCGACAAACATTTTCTCTACTGCGAATTGGATGGAGCGTGAGACATACGACTTCTTCGGAGTGCAATTCAAGGGGCATCCTGATTTGAAGCGTATTTTGAATGTTGACAGCATGGATTATTTTCCCATGCGCAAGGAATATCCGCTGGAAGAAGGCTCGCGCATAGACAAAGATGATACGATGTTTGGCAGAGAATCGTTGGTTGAGGGGAATTAAAGTTTGGAGTTTGGAATTTTTGAGTTTGGAGATGGTTACACGGACAAAATTTGAAGATTTAATAATCTGACAGAAAGTAAGAGCGTATTGCAATGAAATTTATAAACTAACCAGAGGCGCTGAATTCTCGAAAGATTTTAAGCTAAAGGATCAGATTAACAGCGCATCAGGTTCAATCATGGATAATATTGCGGAGGGATTTGAAAGAGGCTGGAGAAAAGAGTTCATTCAATTTTTAAGCATCGCGAAGGGTTCAGGGGGAGAATCGAGGTCACAACTCTATCGCGCTTTTGATAAAGGATATATTTCAAAAGAAAAGTTTAACGAGTTATACCAACTCAGTGATGAAATCAGCAAAATGCTGAAAGGTTTTATCACTTACTTAAACCAATCAGAGGTGAAAGGAATTAAATTTAAAAACAGGGTAGAAGAGACGGTAAACTCAAAACTCAAAATTCCAAACTTTTAAATGGAAGCACAAACAACAGAACAAAAACTTCCCATCACCGATAAGACGATTGGCGATGACGGTTTGTTAACAATCAACATGGGCCCTACGCATCCGGCTACGCACGGGGTGTTGCAGAACGTGATGAAGCTTGACGGGGAGAAGATTGTTGACACGGAACCGACCATAGGATACATTCACCGTGCGTTTGAAAAGCTTGGAGAGCGCAGACCTTATTACCAGATTACTCCGATTACTGACCGCCTGAATTATTGCTCCGCCCCGATTAACAATATCGGCTGGCATATAGCAGTAGAGCGATTACTTGGAATAGAAGTGCCGAAGCGGGTCGATTATATGCGCGTGATTATGATGGAGTTGGGCAGAATTGCCGACCACATTATTTGCAACTCGATTCTTGGGGTGGACACGGGCGCGTTTACGGGCTTTTTGTATATGTTTCAGAAGCGTGAAGACATTTATGAGATTTACGAGGAGGTGTGCGGAGCGCGCTTAACAACTAATATTGGCAGAATAGGCGGGTTTGAACGGGATTTTAACGAAACGACAATTCAGAAAATTAAGAAGTTTTTAGTGGAATTCCCCAAGACGCTTGATGAGTTTGACGGACTATTCAATCGCAACCGAATTTTCTTAGACAGAACGATTGGCGTTGGCGGCATTTCTGCGGAACGCGCTTTGAACTATGGCTTTACGGGTCCGAATTTGCGGGCTGCGGGGGTTGATTATGATGTGCGGGTGATGAATCCCTATTCCTCCTACGAGGATTTTGAATTTGATATTCCCATTGGCGAAAAGGGCGATTGCTATGACCGCTTCATGGTGCGCAACAATGAGATGCGCCAAAGTTTGCGCATCATCCAGCAGGCGATGGATAAAATGCCTGCGGGCAACTTCCATGCGGATGTGCCGTGGGTTTATCTGCCCCCCAAGGAAGATGTTTATACGAACATGGAAGCACTGATTTATCACTTTAAGATTGTGATGGGCGAATTAGTTGTGCCGAAGGGGGAGGTTTATTTCAGCGTGGAAGGGGGCAACGGTGAACTTGGCTTTTACATTGTGAGCGATGGGGGCAGAACGCCTTACCGCCTGCATTTCCGCAGACCTTGCTTTATCTTCTATCAGGCTTATCCTGAAATTGTGAGGGGTTCACTTTTATCGGATGCCGTTGTTACGATGAGCAGCCTGAATGTGATTGCAGGCGAGTTGGATGCGTGATTTAGAAAATTCTTTCAAATCCTTTTTGGTTTGTTTGAGAAAAAAGGCGATTTTTGCCGTCCAAAGAAATTTTGAAAAATGTCGAGGGAATGTCAGATAACAGGTAAGAAGCCGATTACGGGGTTTTACGTGTCAAAATCAAACAGGAAAACCAAGAGAAGGTTTCTTCCTAATTTGTGGAACAAACGATTTTTTGTGCCTGAATTGAACAAGTGGATTACGCTGAAAGTTAGTTCAGCAGGGCTTCGGAATATTAACAAACGCGGCTTGTACACCTGCCTGAAGGAGCTGGAAACTGCGGGAGAAATCAAACTAAACTAACAGGCAATGGCAAGGAATAAAAACAGGATTCAGGTGATTTTGGAATGTACGGAAATGAAGACGAGCGGCTTGCCCGGCACTTCGCGTTACATTACGAAGAAGAACAAAAAGAACACTACGGAAAGGATTGAACTGAAGAAGTACAACCCGATTTTGAGAAAGGTGACTGTTCATAAAGAAATAAAATAACGGAAAATGGCTAAAGTAAGTAAGAACGCAAGAGTTAACAGAGGTGGCGGTGGCGGCAAAGACATGGTGAAGGTGATTAAGGCTGTGAAAAGCCCGAAATCAGGCGCCTACACTTTTAAGGAGAGGGTGGTGCATAAGGACAATGTTGATAAGGCATTGGGCGAAATGTAACACTGTTTCCGGCTCAAATGAAAAAGGCTTCTCCAAAACGGGAAGCCTTTTTTATGTTTACAGTTTGAGGTTTGAAGTTTTTTCAGACGAGCTTGTAAACTTTTTAACTCAACTTCAAACTCCAAACTAAAAAATGGGATTTTTCGATTTTCTTTCAAAAGACAAAAAAGAGCAGCTTGACCAGGGCTTGGAAAAAACCAAAGAAGGGTTCTTTTCCAAAATTGCAAAGGCTGTTGCGGGCAAGGCGAAAGTAGATGACGAGGCGCTTGATGACATTGAGGAGGCGCTGATTGCTTCGGACGTGGGCGTGGATACTACGCTGAAAATTATCCGTGCACTGGAGGAGAGGGTGGCTCGTGATAAGTATTTAAATACCAGCGACTTAAACAGGATTCTTAAAGAGGAGGTTGTAAGTATTATTTCGGACGATTCGGGGAAGGATTTTAAGCTGCTTACGGACTTCCTGACTACGAAGCCTTATGTGATTATGGTGGTTGGTGTGAATGGGGTGGGCAAGACAACGACTATCGGCAAACTCGCCTGGCAGTTTAAGCAAGCGGGGAAAAGTGTGATGCTGGGCGCTGCGGATACGTTTCGCGCGGCAGCAGTTGACCAACTAACGGTGTGGGCTGAACGGGTGGATGTGCCGATTGTGAAAAAGGAGCAAGGTTCTGACCCTGCATCGGTGGCATACGATACGCTTGAATCGGGCATCGCGAGGGGGATGGATGTGGTGATAATTGACACGGCTGGTCGCCTGCACAACAAGAAGCACCTGATGGATGAACTGAGCAAAGTGAGGCGCGTGATGAACAAGCTGATACCCGAAGCGCCTCATGAAATTCTGCTGGTGCTTGATGGTTCCACCGGGCAAAATGCGATTGAGCAAGCAAAACAATTTACTGCGGCTACGGATGTTAATGCGTTGGCAATCACAAAATTAGATGGTACTGCTAAAGGCGGTGTTGTAATTGGTATTGTTGACCAGTTTAAGATTCCGGTGAAGTATATCGGTGTGGGCGAGAAGAAGGAAGATTTGCAGTTATTCAACCGGATGGAGTTTGTGGATTCGTTGTTTAAGCAGGAGTGATTCGTTAGAATGAAAACCAAACCCCACAATTACAAAGTAAATATCATCACGCTTGGCTGTTCCAAAAACGTGGTGGACAGCGAGGTGCTGCTGAGGCAGTTGAAGGGAAACAAGATTGAAGCGTTTCATCAGGATGAAGCCTCACCCCGCCCCTCTCCAAAGGAGAGGGAGTCCGAGCATTCGCACACATCTCAATTTCAAGCCAAAGGCGAGGGGGCGGGGGGTGAGGAAAAAAACAAGTCTGGAAAGAGTATTGCGGAACAAGTCCGCAATGACAAGCCAAGGGGCGAGGTTGTCGTTATTAATACCTGCGGCTTCATCGAGCGGGCAAAGGAAGAATCCATCAACACCATTCTGCAATATGTGGATGAAAAGAAAGCGGGTAGGGTAGAGAAAGTGTTTGTGACGGGTTGCCTTTCGCATCGCTACAAGGACGATTTGGAGAAAGAAATTCCCGATGTGGATGGCTACTTTGGAACGCTTGAGCTTCCGGGATTGCTGAAACGGCTTGGCGCTGACTATAAGCATGAGTTGATTGGCGAAAGAATTATCTCCACTCCCCAGCATTATGCCTATCTGAAAATTTCCGAAGGATGCAACCGCACCTGTTCCTTTTGCGCGATACCGCTCATGCGCGGACAGCATGTTTCCAAAACGATGGAAGCGATTGTTGCCGAAGCGAAACATCTCGCCTCGCACGGCACGAAGGAGTTGATGCTGATTGCACAGGAACTGACCTACTACGGTTTGGATATTTACAAGAAGCGGATGCTGCCCGAATTGCTCTTACAACTCTCTGAAATAGAGGGCATTGAATGGGTTCGCTTACACTATGCTTATCCAAATAAATTTCCACTCGAAATTTTAGATGCGATGAACCGCAGCCCGAAGGTTTGCAACTATCTTGACATCCCGTTGCAGCATATCAGCAACAACGTGCTGGCGGGCATGAAACGGCAAATCACCAAAGAGGAAACGATTGCACTGGTGAATACGATTCGGGAAAAAGTGCCGGGCATTACTCTGCGAACCACGATGCTCGTTGGCTTTCCGGGGGAAACAGAAAAAGACTTTGAGGAGGTGATGCAATTCGTTGAGCAAACCCGCTTTGACAGGTTGGGCGTGTTCACTTATTCGCATGAAGAAGGCACTTCGGCTTATCAACTGAAAGATTCTGTTCCCGCCAAAACAAAAAAACGCAGGATGGAAGAACTGATGGCATTGCAGGAAGGTATCTCTACAGAACTTAACCAAGCAAAAGTAGGC